>ERZ772878.174-NODE-174-length-86687-cov-15.8599_pt1 | contig 86687 bp, 71 predicted proteins | sample MGYA00580578_ERZ772878 | MGnify/ENA primary metagenome ERZ772878 (study PRJEB29015, sample SAMEA2737686) | human gut metagenome | biome: human gut; feature: human-associated habitat; material: faeces | place: China | collected 2012 ...
AGTATAGACAAAAACTCGGCCTATCGGCATAGTCCAAGATTTTGTCCGCACCCCCCTCTTATCTTAATACCCAACTTCACAGGCACAAAGCCTTTTCGACAAATTGTCGATTTTCTGATACAATATATATACCAATACAATTTACGGAGTCCTACACATGATTTCATTCGCATTAGTCGAACGCCAATCCCAATTATGCTTATTCGAATTTCTTTACAGAACCTATTCTCAAGGTATGTTCCAAATAGCTTACGGCATTCTTCATGATGTTCAGCACGCCGAAGATATGGTTGCTGAAACCTACATCCGAGTAGCCAAGAATATCAATCGAATTGCTGAAATACCTGCAGATAAACATCGTAGCTATCTGAAAATGATTATTCGAAATATCTGCATCGATTATTACCGGAGTATACATCCAACCGATACCGTCTATGAAATACCACTGGATTTATCAGATGATTCATCTGGACCCGAAGATATCATCATCGACAGAATTACCGTTGAAGCAATTGTGCAAGCTATCAGCGAGTTACCGGATAAATATAGAGATGTCTTGAAATTAAGCTACCTATATGATCACACCACTGAAGAAATTGGCATTGCTCTAAATCTTTCTACTAATACTGTTCACAAGCGCATCAGTCGTGCCAAAAAGTTACTTAAAGTAATTCTAACGAAAGAAGGTGTCTTACAGTGAAAATATCCGATAAGGATTTCGATAAACTCATTAGTGTTGCAATATCACAAATTTCTGATGACGATAACGTCGAACTCAAAACCGATGAAGAACTACGTTCCGAAGGTGGCTCTGCGCATGAATTCTCCCCTGCTTTTGAAAAGCAAATGAAAAAATTAATTCGAGAAAATCAAAAACAGCAGTTTACTACATACCGAAAAAAATTTCGTTCTAGGATTCGTATTGCAGTTCTCGCTGCTATTCTAGTCTGTGCCGCAATGATGTTCAGTGTGAGCGCATTTAGAACATCAATTATTAATTTTATATTTAACTCTGGCGAAAAAAGTTCAACTTTTACTTTTAATGATGTCTCTCCTTCTATTTCAGATACTTTTGATAAATATCTGCCAACATATATTCCACAAGGATTTGCTATAGACTCTATCCGTGAAATACCAAAAGAAAATATTTATATCCAACTTACAAATGGGAATGGTACATATTACGAAGTACAGTGCGAGTTGCATTCTTCCCATTTATCAATAGATACTGAAAACGGACAGATTACAGAGTTAAAAATTAATAATGCATACGTTACTATATCCGAACGCAAAGATCGTATTATCGCCATATATACCATTAATAATATCTTCTATTCAATCTCTGGTAACATTACCAAAGATGTGATTATTAAAATATTAGAAAGTATTCCATGAATACGATCATTATGTTCCCGTAGTTAACCTATGGGAACATTTTTTTCGCTAATTTTTTGTCAGATTTTCTGCAAAGGACTCGTTTAATTATATAGAACGACATACAGGAGGTAACCTTTATGAGGAATAGATTTACCAAATCAATAGTTGCCATTATTTTGATAATGGCTGCTGTATTCACTTGCTCCAGTGCGACTGTACAACCGTGTTGGACCTATGTTTCAACCGTAAGTGGTGATATTGACATTTCATCTTTAGGTATTGCAACAGTATCTGGAGCTGGTAGTGCAGCATCACCTAAAGTAACTAAAACCGTATGTAAACTTCACCTACAGCAATTAAAAAATCAAAAATGGATTACATTAAAAACATGGACTGACACAGCAAATATGCATTATGCTGCAGTTAGCAAAAAACACTGGGCTGTTGAACATGGATATTCATACCGTATCTATGTTGAATTAGAAGCTTACAGTGGTAATACCTTACTCGAAACAGGATCTTCTATCGGCAGTTATGGATACTACAAATAATCTCTATGTCAAAATATTTTTAATATACTCTTTCTCTTATGTGAACTAAAATATCGAGTACCTATGAGCATAACAAAATCTATGTCGTTCTATTCGCTCGGGCGGTATTCATCATACCCTCTTTGCCCTCGCTGTAAAATTACTATCGAACGTGAACATATAGCATTTTGTAGTCGGTGCGGGCAAAAGTTGGATTGGCCAATATAGTTAAAACGAAGCGTATTTAATGCGCTTCGTTTTAACACATCGGAGCCACCATTTCCAGTCTCTGCAAATCATCCCAATCCAGATAATTCACATTTTAATCAGAAAGGAAACACTATAATGATCTTAATTCGCGGAATTAAAAACGAAGCATACGCTCGTAAAATACAACGTGGCATCGTTGATTGCCGAGATATTTTATCCGCTCTCTTAAAGCCCCCTATAACAGGATATGCATTTTCAGACTATTATGAGAAAAATTTAGTCAAAGCTCTATTACAAGTTTTCCCCGTAGATGACTTCCATAACCCACAAGTTTTATACTCAATATTAAATGATTATTTTATCCCTCACATTTATCTAACATATTTTCATGTACTTAATGAAAACTCTTTGGAGTGGCTCAACAATTTTGATGATGACTATTATTTTGTTGCACTTAATGTAAAAATAGACAAAATTACACAAACAGCAATTGGTCATGAATATTTTGGAACAAAAATGACATACGCAAATAGTATTCGAGATATTAGACAAGATGGGTCAAGTCCGTTTTATGCAGCTTGTATGTGTTCATTAGAACATCTATTTCCTAACCAAACCGATATTATTTTCCCTCTCAACCTTTATAATACATTAGCCTTTCCTCTTCTATGTCGTGAACAGGATGATCGATTTACTGATATCGAAAATGAATTTCGAATAATTGCATACGATTGTCCGCGCGTAACCGCCACTGGTATGAAGCAACTACCTAGAACAGTCACTATTACTGGCTCATCGGGAAATAAATATACTGGAAGTTTAGATCCGTCATGCTCAAACCCAATATTCCACAGCAACCTATGTGTAGCACGAGATCCTCGCAAAACATTGAAGGAAATTCTTAGCGAAGAACATGGGCGCATCACAATAAGTAGCCAGTTTAAATCTATTAATATACAAGATATTTCAGATGACTATAAATATTTAGGAAATAAAATATCTTGCGCAAATTATATCAAACAAATGATTGAATACCCTCCAAAAGATATTTATATAAATCGTACTGTCTACCAAACATATAACTTAACTGATATCCCTGATGCACGTTTTTTCCCTGGTTACAAAAACATTAATTATTAAATCCAGATATCTAATTTTTATCTTTGCAATTTAAAGTTGCAAAGATAAAAGATTTATGCTATACTATTATCAATAAATATTGTTCCCCGCATAGGCGGGGGTGACCCGACAGCGAGAAGTTGTTATTTCCATAATGCAATTTATCGTAAGTATCGGGTAGTGTAGACAACTTATTTCCCCGCATAAGCGGGGGTGATTCTTATGTTAATCCTAAACAGTTGCCTACACATCAATTCTCCCTGCGTCAGCAGGGTATCAAAAGCGAAGAAAAGGTTTTTTATAAACTTTTTCTTCGTTTTATTTTTTATATTTTCTTTAAAATAGTAAATCTAACTACACTCGTACAAACCTAAAGGCGCAGCTTTTGAGATATCTGCTCAAAAGCCGCGCCTTTACTATTTATTTAACTTTCGCGCATACCGCTCTTATAACCTGACCGCGCTTCATGCCCTCAATGCCTTTTGCACGGCGTCCCTTCTCTCTCAGCACACTAACGTCACGGCATTGCGCATAACCGGAGTCTGACAGCAGCAATACTGCTTGATCTGCATACAGCACATCTGCCACACCGTCTGAGCCTTCCACATGCACCAGGCAAACGCCCTCTCCGACATGGCCTTGCGCTCTGAACTGAGCCTTTTCTTCTCCGTCTACACGCAGCACAAGCAGCTTTCTCTGCTGGGAAATGGCTGTCAAGCTGCGTTTCGGTTGATAGACCAAACAGCAACGCAGCCTATCGTCTGTACCTGTTTTCATACGCATACCTTTGGTCAGGCCACCGCCAATGTCTACGCGCCTGTATAAATCCGAAACATGTGTACGAAGAGCCTGTCCCTTTTCGCTAATCAACAGAATATCATCAGTAGCCATACAGAAGCAAGCTGCTGCCAGAGGTGCCTCGCCTATACGTACGATCTGTTGCCGCCCCTGCCATGCACACAGTTTTTCTGCTGGTAAGCGTACTAGATCGCCATTCTGCGCTCCACAAATCAACGAATCTGCATCCTTTTCACATGGAATCATGAGACCGCCCGCCGCCAAAGTTCCACGGCATTCTTCCCACTCATCTGCCTGTAAAAATTCTTCTGCACTGACCTCAGCCAGCAGATACCATGCCGTTCCCTCTCTACTAACTACAATTTTATCCGCAGATTGAGAAAACGGCCATATTGCTTTAATGCTGTCCATTGTTTTATCCGCAAAAATCTTCTCATCACGGCGTGCCCTCTTTGTCCAGTTATAAACGAATTCTTTCTTCGGCACTTCTTTTAATACACCGCTCGGCAAGACCGCAATCAATGCATCTTCACAAACCGCCATCTGCACTCCTTCCGAAGAATTTTCGCTTAAATCTCCATCCCCATTGGTGATTTGAGGCTTCCAATCGATATGCAGATCGTCAATATTGAGCAATTCACTTAGAGGGTCATCACACTGCGCGATCATAACTGGCTTATCCGCCAGCTTTCCAGCTCTTACATTCTCTTCGGCCTCTGTTACAACCTGAGTCACTGCATTCACCATACTAAGCCCGCTCGGTCTTTGATACGGCAATGCGGTTGTCTTTCTTGCATCCTTCTTCATTAACCGGATATCGCCCTCAAGCTGAATCTGCATTGTGTCATACGGTTCCAGCGTGTCAATATAAAGATCGAACTCCTCTTCCTCTTGTGCGACCAGACGAGCCGATCCTCCGCATACTGCCGATTGCCCTTTTTCAAGAGTAATCTGCTCCATATCTGTCGCACCACAAATGTACCGATATAACGGACGCTGCATTAAAATATGCAGCAGTTCACGCTGACCATCTGCATTGGCATAGTCAAATGCTTTTACATTAGGGTCTTCAATTTTATGACCCATCAGCACAGAAATTGCAGCCCGAGAAGCATCAGTCGCTACCAGCTCCGTTGCAGCTTGATGCCGCAGAATATAGGCTACTACCACATTCTCGTACTCTGCTCCTGCCTCTTTATCAATAGCCATCATTGCCTCAGCTTCAAAGAAAAAGCCTTCTTCGACACCTGCATCAATGCAAATATCCTTAAAAATACGGTTCATTTCCTTTGCTGTACACCGTGTCAGCAAATTCGTACCCTGACAAGCAAGCGGCATGTCATTAATATCTAAGTCGGTATAGCCGTTTTTCTCCATGTACTCCTGCACCATACGCTTGCGCTCTTCCAGCAGCTCATAAAACTGCGGCAGCAGCGGCAAAAGTCTGTAACCGCTTGCGGTTTTACTGCCGGTTTTGACGGTCCTCGAGCTTTGCTCTTCCACTTCCCGTCGCTCTATAGAGTACAAACCATCCGCCATTTTGCGAATATTTCCAAATGACAAACCCGCTGCTTCTGATGTACGGCAGCCCAGCAGAAGCATGACCAGCAAAGCAATGCACTCGCCCTGTGTCGATGCTCGCTTTATCAACTCGTTATAAATTTTAATTTCCGCTTCAATTGTCAGCGACTTCGGCCGCCACTGGCAACGATCAGCAGCTCTACGTACCTCCAACAGCTGCTCCGTAGTCAGCTGACTAAGATCTTCCGGAATCACAAATGGGACCGTGTCTCTGAACCGCATCAGAGACAGTCCCGCTCGACACGCCTGCTCTACAAAGCTCACGAAAATACTCCGTGCTCTTTGATCCTGGGCATCACTGCCTTCAAAAATGTCAATTTTAGACGACCAAATCTGCTCCGCCGTTTCTTCTGTCAGCGAAGCATACTCAATGTCATTATAAATCTCAGCAATGTAATGGTAGAAAACACTATCATATGCCCTGCATGTGCTGTCAGCCCATTTGCGCGCATTCTGTATAGCCAAAATTACCCGCTCGTAAGCACCCCAAACGGTTAGTTTGCCATTTTTCGTTTTCTCATTATATATTTTGCCTTTGCGTCTGCTACGGCATGGCTTAGTTCGCTTGTCATTATAGCTACCGGTTTCTTTGCGCTGAGTTGTGAAAAATGCCATTTATTTCACTCCTTATTCTGCTGCTTTATATTTATATAATGACATTTTAGTAAATAAACGTCAATATAATTAACTCAAATTTCATTATGCAACATAAGGACCTATTGCAAGATACAATAGGTCCTTATCTGCAGGCATAAAAAAAGAGCCTCTCGGCTCACATATTACTATATTTTTTCAATTTTGACACCATGCTCCGTTTGAATTTGGACACTTGCTCCTCGCTTCATCCTCAAATGCAGGTGTGCCGCTATATGCCATTTTCCCTCGTCACATATTAAGCTTTTATGACACCGCCGAAGTTGTGCCTCCAGTGTCATCAGCGCAACTTTACTACTGTAATCACAATACCATTCCTCATATGTTTGAGCTGCTTTGCAACCTAAGAGTTTCTGCGCCGATCCATCTGACATACCACATATAACGCGGCAGTAATGCTCAAAACTTGTACGAATTACGTCAGTTCGTGATATTTTCGCGTATTCCGGTACTACTTTTTGCAGCAATTCTTTTTCAAAAGCGCGCAGCTTCAAGACATCCCATCGGCGGCCGTCCTCACCTACAATCAACGGGGCATCCACCTTTGCACCCGCTGCTAACCGCGGCTTCAAAAGCACACTTAGCGCCGCCTGCGCTAAAGGGGTACACGGTATGCGCCGTAGCTTTCCGCTTTCGCGATCGTATGGCTTCCACACCGCCGCTTTACCTCGTTTTTGTGCGGATTTTGCGCCAATTGCGATATAGACCACATCTTTATACCGCATTAAATTGTCAATATTTAATCCACATAGTTCTCCCGTCTTTACTCCTGTGGTCAAATGAAGCAGCACAGATGCATACCGTATATCGGTATGCATCCCCTCTATACACAAAGCCGTCAACATTCGCATCTGCCCAAGGGTAAGGATACGCTGATTCATATTTTTATCTGCTTTTTCTCCCTCGCTGCGCACGGTTACGAGCAGTTTTTTAACACTATTTTCTTGTAAGATTCCTTGTGCAACCGATTCATCATACAGCCGGTTCAGCGCTCGCTTTAACGCATCGCCTTCCCCTCTGTTAACTGCTACTTTTTCTACAGCATGAAAAGTTACAGCTTCCATCTTTTCCTGTAACTCAGGCAGTGGCGGGAGCAATTTCGCTGCACACCGCACCAGTTCTCTACGCCTTTCATCGCTCTTACCATATATACTTGTTACGCATTCTTCCGGCAGCACCAGAAGCAGCAGCTCCGGTGTCGCTTCTTTTAACTGCCCCGATCGTAGCCACTCAAGTACCATGTTGCTATGCTTACATATAATGTTTTCTGCAGCTTTTATGACAACCTCAGCCTTCACACTCTTTGCTGTGACTAGTTTGCTTACGCCTTCCCCGTGCAGTATACTCCCATCTGGCTGCCTCATACTGATATAGCATCTAGCCTGCCCTTTAGTCGTCATCCCCATTTCTGTCACACGGAAAGGTACTCCATGCACCTTCACATTAGGCGAATTTTTGCATTTTCTCCCCACTATTCTCACTCTTTTCGTGTATATACTCTCGAAAAATGGTATAAAAAATGACCAATAAGAAATTTACTTATTGGTCTTTCTCTTAACTTTTTTGATATACAAAAAGCTCCACTATCGCATCTTTTTGCGACAGCAGAGCCACTTTATCCACTTTTCGATAGTACTATTATACACCCGAAAGATTCTCTTGACAATCACCGTTTGATTCCAAGTTGTTCTACCTTTGTTCCACTTTGTTCTACTCCTGTTCTGCCTTTGCATATATCCAAAAACGATTAACTCCGAACCGCTTTGCAGCAAAACAATCCCGAAGCACAGACTCAACAAACTGTGCTCCGGGAGTACGGCGTACCATTTCGTAAATTGTTCATATCATATCTTCCCGTGTTGTTTCTTCGCAAATTGTACTGCCTGGAGGCAGGTCAATTTGCACAAATTCCCCTGCAATATGCTGCCTTACAACGGCTTTTCAAATGTCGTATTAGCAAGATATTAGCAGGAATCCCTTGTGACAGAGGGCTTCCAGGGGCCATTTCAAAATGCTATTAGCAAGGGAGGATCATTTATGAGCACCAACGAAAAAGGGATGCCCCAAAGCAGAACATACACCGTGAATGACATCGCAGCCATTCTCGGTATCGGCCGCGCCTCGGCCTATAAACTCGCCAACTCCGGATTGTTCAAGACGATCCGCATCGGCAACATGATCCGCATTTCCAGGAAGTCCTTTGAGGATTGGCTGAAGGCGGAAGGGCTGGACGACGAAACTGAATAAGTGATTAGAGCCGCCATAAGTTATATTACCTGGGGCGGCTCTAAATAAAAGTTACTTAGAAAAATAGGCCTTTGTACTAGTTTTTAAATAGGGGAAATATCCTTGGCAATTGGTCGCTTTTCTTCGATTTGCTTCATTAGGGTGCTTTTTACTAGCTTTCCTGTATTCTGTAATTTTAAGTTAATATCTGCAATAATACTCACCAAGGTATTATCCTCAGATTGGGGGAAATATCGAGTGTGATAATAATATACGGCTTTAAAAAGCGCAATTGTTAATAAATCTTTTGAAGATGTTTGATTAACAAATTTAGAAAACTCGCTCAAGCAACCAGAAATTCGCAAATCACAATACAAAAAAACTAATATACAGCACTGAAATGTATTTGTGTATTTACTATCGCTAATCATATTGAGCAGAATATTTTTTAATTTTGCGGAGCCTACATTTTCAAAAGCTACATTCTCAATTGCAAGGGGTAGTGAAATTTTTATAGTGTCTTTTAATAAGCGTTCAGCATCTTGCACTCTTTGCTGCTTTTCAGTATCGGTATCTTCATCATTTGAATCTTCTTGAATATTCTGTATAATATCCGGCCAATTGTCGTTCAAAGTTTTTGCAAGAACAGCAAGGGCTGTACAAAAACCATCAATGATGCTACACATCATTTTTTCTTTGATCTCAAGACTATATAACTCACTATTTTTGAGAACTGTTGCATAGATTAACAATATGGCTATCAATCTTTTTTTGGGGTCATTTTCTTCTGTATCTCGAGGTTCTTTTTTTATATGGCTTGAATCAACAACTTGAAGATCAGAATGATGTTCACTAAGCTGCTCGCTTTGACTGGATGGCATTCGTTTGCAAAGCGATTTTTTTAGTTCCTGCGGAGGAAGCGAAAAGTTAGTTTTAATTCCATAGCTATCGAGTATACTTAAAAACGGAGTGCATTGCGTTAACGCTGCTTCGAAATCTTTTGACAATTTCTCAAAGATATCTAGCCGATTACGCTCTAATCCTGTCAGATAATTAATTTCAAAGTAATAACACAAATAGTTATCACCTGTAAATATATGATTAAATACTTCGGGCGATTTTAAAGCAAGCTTGGCTAAATAGTAATGTGCCATACAAGAATATCGAAATGCTATAATGCCAGAGTGCTGGTAAAGTATTCCTTTTTCAAAAAACAAACGGTCAAATTTTGTCTCTTTAATTGTCCAGCCTTTTTCTTGATGATACCGCGAGAGAATTTCTTCAAACTTTTGCTGTGTGACAGCATAGGTATCTGTACGATGCATTTCTCCCACCAGATAGCAAAGGAAATCTTCCCTAATTATATGATCATATGTTGATGTTTTAGCTGATTCGCTTGAGTTTTTATCAAGTAATGCATCTAGAAAATTTTGCATTACGGTAGATTCATTTAAGGGAACAAAATCTTTGTCATTAGAGCAAAGAGAAAGAACAAGTGAAATTACAAATGGAGTTTTAGGTAAATTTGTATTTCTGAAGCAAAGCAAAGCTTTATCAATTATGTTTTCATTCATTGGGAAATCAGATGGAAAAATACTATTTGCAAGAGCCCTTACTTGTTGTTTTCCCATCGAATGAATGTAAACTTTTGTTATTTTCTGGTCCAAAAAACCAATCGCACGGTTAATATCCTCAGAGTCAACAGTTTCAATTGCAGAATAGATAAATCTATTTTGGGGAAATTCTTCTGTAAATTTTTTGATTTTTTCAAGTTCTTTAGCAGAAGCTGTTTCAAAATTGTCAAAAAAGAAAACGAATTTCCCTTTTAGCGCAAGGTCTTCTATTTCTTTAATACTAATGGACAAATCTTCAGTTCCAAAATCAGTAAAAAAGTGCTGGCTCTTTTTTTCAATGGGAGATTTTCCGCTGAAATCTTCTGAGCAATTAATAAGAACTGGTATTTTTCCAAACTCGGCATAATGTTTAAAATACTCGCTTATCAAGTAGTGCAGCAGAGTAGTCTTCCCGTATTCTTTTCTTCCTAAAATAATAAGGTTTTTATCTTGTTGAGATACTATGTCATCAAAAGGGATAAACGCACCTGAAGGATTATATTTTTTTATATCTTCAAGTTCATGATTAGACTCTTTTTCGTATTCAGAAAATCTTCCCAATACTGGAATAACAAAAGCATCTTCAAACGATTTGACAGGTTTATGGCCAGCAATATTTGATATAAAGAAACCAGTAGCATACTCAACAAACCCAGGTTGAATATCATGTAATATCTCAAATGCCTTTATGAGCAAAGGATCGCGATTTCCAAGCACAAATTCAAAACAACCATCATCATACAACTGCAAATTTTTATCGAAGCATTCGCGAGATCCTGAATAATACTGTCTTAAGTAAATCTTGCCTTCCAGAGTTTCTGGATCAATCGAAACGATAGAATATCCATTATAAAAATCTTTTGTAGGAAAGAATTTGCCACATGTACTAATTACAGATTGCCCTTGATAAGCAATAATTTGCTTTGAATCCAATGTATGTATATGTCCATTAAAAATTAGATCAAAATTGTAAATTGCTTTTTCAACATCAAATTGATCAGATTCAACTAACCAATCTAATGGGTGATGAACTAAACATACTTTTACATCGACATCAGAAATAGCATCAAGTGCTTTTTTTACTTGAACTGCGCCAATAATCATCTTGCCGCGCTCTATTGCCCCTTTTCCAGAAGAACGCCACGCAGAGTTTAGGCAAGCAAATCCAAAAACAACATTGTTTATATCTACTCTATAGCACCTACAAAACTTATCTTTGTAAATTAATGGTGCCTTGCAGAATGAGTTGTAGATTCTTTGGAAATAATTTATTCTGTCAAGAACTGCGGGAGAAGGTTTGTTAAAGAACGCCTCTATAGATTCGCTATCAATTAATTTTGAACAAATTCCTGCTTCTGCATACTCATCAATTTTGCTGGTGTCTATTTCATGATTTCCTGGCACAAAAAATATGTTTTCCAAATCTAAACCAGTATTTTCTAAAAGAGGGAATACAAAATTTTCAAAAAACAAATCAAAATCCGTTTCATTGTTAGAGCCGGCGTTAATTAAATCGCCGGTAAAACATATTGCATTAATACAAATGTTTTCTTCACTAGAAATTTTATTAATATCACTCAGCAATTTATTTAATTGATGGCAAATAACCTTTTGGTTTTCTGAGCAAAAATGGATGTCAGAAAGGTGTATAATTCCAATTTTTTTCATAAACATCCCAACCTCATTTTAGTCTGTGTATTTTATAGCAAATTTGTATTTGTAATGGAGTAAATCTATGAAAAGCTTTCAATTCTGTATGCTGCTTATGAGTTTAACAACCAAAGAAGAAATTGCTTATTTCCTCCAACTTTATCGGGAGACGGACTGCCAAGGAATAAATAAAAAAATTGCTGAAGAAATCCTTATGGAAGAATTTCAAAAGCGGGTCAATTTTTATGAAGACGCTGTAAATCAACAATTATAAAGATTATACCATCCTTTGCCGGTTGTAGCAATGAGATATTCATGTTTTCCCAATTATACATGGTGGTTTTGCCGTAAGTTTTGTTCCTATGGCATTTTTTATGCCTAATTGGTTTTCATTGTCCCAAAAGGAGTCAAAAATTTGACGGTTTCCCTACCACGATCATCAGAAAAATCGCCGCTCATAGTTTTTCCTCTCTGGGGCATCCGGGCGGCATAGAGGCTGCCTTTTCCCCGAAAATCGACACTTTTTTAGACCGCCGAAAGGAGGTTATATGATGGCGGTATTTCGCATTGAGAAAACCCGCGACTATACGGTAATGTCCAACCACCACCTGCGGAACGCGGGGCTGTCTCTGAAATCCAAAGGGCTGCTCTCCATGATGCTGTCCTTGCCAGAGGACTGGAACTACACCACCAAGGGCCTGGCCAAAATCTGCAAGGAGGGCACGGACAGCATCGGATCAGCCCTGAAGGAGCTGGAACGAACCGGGTACATAGTCCGCAACCGCCTCCGGGACAGCAAGGGCAAGATCGTGGACGCGGAGTATGTCATCTACGAGACGCCCCATCCCCCGGACACGGGCCAACCGTGTGAGGACGAGCCGGATACGGCTTGTCCAGATACGGAAAACCCGGATATGGATAACCCATGTCTGGAAAACCGGCCGCAATTAAATAAAGAGAAAAGAAATCCTGAAGAACAAAATACTGATTCATCAAGTACGGAAGGATCAAATCCTATCCAATCAAGCCCCCAACCCCCCGTAGAGGTCAGCCGGACCGGACGGGACTGGATGCGGGAGCGAGAGAGCTATCGGGAACTCATTTTGGAGAACATCGAGTATGACATCCTCGTACAGAACGAGCGCATGGACCGTGACCGTCTGGACGAGCTGGTGGAGCTTATGGTGGATACCGTTTGTTCCCGCAGGGAGACGATCCGCATTGCCGGGGACGACTATCCGGCGAAGGTGGTGAAATCCCGGTTCCTGAAGCTGAACAGTTCCCACATCGAGTATGTGCTGGACCGTATGCGGGAGAACACCACCTATGTCCGCAACATCAAGAAATATCTGCTGGCTGCCCTGTATAACGCCCCGACCACCATCGACAGCTACTACGCTTCCCTGGTGAACCACGACCTGTACGGCAGCGGAGAAAGGAGATGATGACTTATGCAGGAAGAAGTCACCCAGCGCACCGTTGCCCTTCTGTGTGGAGGCTACCAAGCTCTCCGCCGGGATGCTGCAACATGCCATGAAAAAAGTGCTGGACGAGATGCAGAAAGGAGTGACCGGCCACAAGACCAAGCTGCACCACGGCAAGCAGACCCTCCGGCAGCTTCTGAAGCACAACACCAGCGTTTCCAACATCGAGATCACCGATCAGAACATCCGTGCCTTTCCGCCACCGCCAAGAAGTACGGCATTGACTTTGCGCTGAAAAAAGACACCAGCGGCGAGATTCCCCGCTATCTGGTGTTCTTTAAGGGCCGGGATGCCGACGTCATCACGGTGGCCTTCCGGGAGTTCTCCGCAATTAACCTGGAGAAAGAGAAAAAGCCCTCTATCCGCAAGGAGCTGGAGCAGGCGAAGCAGCAGGCCAAAGCCCAGCACCGCCAGCGGGAGAAGGTCAAGACCAAAGACCGGGGTGTGGAATTATAACGGTTGACTTGAAGAAGATTCTCATCCTCAACCTTCCGTATATGCTGTTCGTGTATCTCTTTGATAAGCTCTGCCAGGCGGTGCGCCTTGCACCCGGCCTTGACGTCTCTGAAAAGTTCCTGCATTTGAGCCAGGGCTTTACGGAGGCGTTTTCTTCTGGGCTGCCCAGCCTGCATCCGCTGGACCTGCTGTACCGTGCGCAATCGAGCAGTGCTGCTGCCATGATCGCATTCGCGCCACATGAGCATACAGTGTACAGTTCTCCGCCTTGTATAATCGTTGGTGCTTTTGCCATTGCTGTCACCATCACTGGCATCACCAACCGACAGACGCTACCTCACCGTGTCGGCATAAGGTTCAGAGCAAGCACTCGCCGTAGATGACAGTCATGGTCTTTGACGTTACCTCACTGCTGCCATTGAAATCGAAAGTTATGTAGGTGTTGATGCATTCCCCTTTCGCCTGCTGCTCGAAGTATACTCAGAATTTTGATTTCAGGTATCAAAAAAAGCACCTTCACGTCGTGCATTTTTTTGATACCACTGCCTTACCATACGACTTTCCATTTTCGGGGTCGCCTGCCCGGAGGTTTTCTAAGTGCTCCGAAAAATACAAAAAAACCGCTGATTTCCTACGAAATCAGCGGTTAAACATGGTTGCGGGGACAGGACTTGAACCTGCGGCCTCCGGGTTATGAGCCCGACGAGCTACCAACTGCTCTACCCCGCGATATAGATTTTATCGCAGCTCTCTTTCAGAGTGCTTATATACTATACCATAGGATAGCACAGTTGTCAAGCATAATTTTCAATTTTCTATTCGATAAATTCAGTCTTTTATCTTGCTGTCCTCCGCAGGCGGCAGATCCGGCAGCTCAAACCAGAAGCAGATACCGCCTTCGACGTTCTCTGCGCCGCAGGCGCCGTGCAGGGTATCCGCGATGGCGCGGACAAGCGACAGACCGATGCCGGTGCCGCCGGCCTCTCGGGTGCGGGCGCGGTCGGTGCGGTAGAATTTCTCCCAGATCTTCGGCAGCTCCTCCTCCGGCAGACCATCGCCTTCATTGAACACGGACAGGCGCACGCTGCTGCCGGTTTTTGCGGCCGAAATCTCAATATGCTTTCCCTCAGGCGTGTAGCGGATAGCGTTGGACAGGTAATTCATCAGCACCTGATCGAGCAGATCGCCGTCCGTGCGGACCGTAATATGCGCGTTCTCATATTCCACGGTCAAACCTCGATTTTCACACAAAACAGCGGTTTTGCGCACCGCTTCCGCACAAAGTGCATGCAGATCAATATCCTCGTCGAACGTCTGCTCTGCACCCAGCTCCAACCGCGACAGACTGAGCAGCTGCATGACCAGCTTGTTCATGTGGTCGGCCTCATCGGCGATGGTGTCGCAGTAGAACTTGCGGTCCTCAGGGTCATCGGCCACGCCGGCCGTCAGGCCCTCGGCATAACCCTGAATGAGCGCGATCGGCGTTTTCAGCTCATGCGACACGTTCACGATGAACTCCTGCCGCATATTGTCGATACGCTCCTTCTCCTCAATCTCCTGTGCCAGCTGATCGTTGGACTCCTTCAGCTCACCGATCGCCTGCTCCAAATACGCAGACAGGCGGTTGAGCGACTGTCCCAGCTGGTCAATCTCATCGCCGTCCCCCTTGCCGGTGTACTGCATAGAGAAATCCAGCTCACTCATCCGGTCGGCCAGTCCCGCCATTTGAATAAGCGGGCGCGTAAACTGACGCGAGATAACATAGCCGCACCCCAGACAAATCAGCAGCGCACAGCCGCCGGCAATCAGCAGAAACACCAGATTCAGCGAAGAATTCTGTTCGATATACGCATAGGGCATATATGCGATCAGATATTCACCGTGTTCCGCATTCAGCACGCCGATCAGACACAAATACTGATCATTATCGCGCAGACTGATCGTCATAAAGCGGTATTCGTTTTTACCCAAATCTACCCAGTCACGATTCTGGACCACGGACGCCAGCACCGCAAAGCTGCGGAACTTCTGCTCCATGTGCCCAAAATCAAACCCTACGTCCCCCTCCTGCATGGCAGACGAGGTAATCACATCGCCGTTATCGGTCACCACTGCCAGACGAATGGCACTGCGGCTCTCATAGCTGTCTAGCAGCGCGGCAACATCCGAGGAATCGCTCGCGTAGCTGGTACAGATGCTGCCGTAGGCATCACGCAGCTCGCTCCGGCGTGTCATCATATAGTAATCCTGATAGAAAAACACGTTGAGCAGCACAAGAATACCGATAAACACCAACGCGATAATGCTGATCGCAGCAAAAAACGTAAACCGGATTGACCGATGCTTCAGCTTCATACCTCAAAGCGGTAACCGTAGCCGCGCACGGTTTCGATCATGGTGCCGCACTCGCCGAGCTTGGCGCGCAGCTTTTTAACGTGCGTATCCACGGTACGCAGGTCGCCGAAGTAATCGTAACCCCAGACTGCATTGAGGATACTCTCACGCGACAGCGCAATCGCACGATTGTTCTTGAAGTAGATAAGCAGCTCGTACTCCTTGGGGGTCAGGTCGATCGGCTTGTTCTCCACCATGACCTCACGGCGCAGCTCATTGACCGACAGCTTGCCAAGCTGTTCGAGCGGTGCACCGGCACGGCCTTCTCGTTTGAGCAGTGTGCGCACGCGGGCCGCCAGCACGATCGGCGAGAACGGCTTGGTGACGTAATCGTCCGCACCGCCTTCCAGGCCGCGCACCTGATCTGCGTCCTCGGCACGGGCGGTGAGCAGCATAACCGGCAGGTGGGTTTCGCCGTGCTCCTGCTCGCGCAGCTCCCGCAGGACTTCAAAGCCGTCCATCCCCGGCATCATCACGTCCAGAATGGCCATATCCAGTCCCGGACGGCGGTTCTCCAGAATATTCAGCGCTTCCTTTCCATCGGCGGCCTCGACGATGGTATGACCGTCCCGCTTGAGAAAGTCGCTGACCAGACGACGGATACGCGCCTCATCGTCTGCGATTAAAATAGTAGACAATATAATTCCACCTTACATTCTTATAATACCGCAAGTATACCGCCGGTGTTTGTTCGTTGTGTGAACAAAATCATGGGTTTTCAATTTTTGTTGAACGGGAGATTGCTGCTTGAGAAGCGAACGGGTCTTGCCTACCCTACTGCTGCACATACCGACTACTCAACGCAAAGGGCGGCGTAACAACGCCGCCCAGAGGTTTTATTGGTTATTATGCTCAGCACCGCCGGATTAGGCTGTATACAACTCGTAGTTATACGGAATCCACAGTGCGGGCAGGCTGCTGTCGGCTATTGCCTTGTGCATGGTCAGCTTGACGTATTTGCCGTTCTCTTTACCGGTATTCGGGTCGGTAAACTGATAGGTCAGCGATGCAAATTCGTTATTATCGCCGTAAATCTTCACAGAATCACCGTCAAATATGCCGTACATATCACCTAAACCAAGGAAAAATGCGGCTCCCTGTTCCGGTATCTGATCTTTCTGCAATACTCTTTGCAGATTTGCCAATTCATCATCGGTATAGACCGGCAAATCAAGCGTACCGTACAGCAAATCAAACTGCTCTGCGGTCAAACCCTGTGTAGAATCGGCCAGATGCTCCACTGTTGTCGGTTCGGTATTAGTAATATCCTTGAAAGTCACCCTATCAGCGGCATAGACCTTATACTGTGCTTCGGTTGTCCAGTCGATACGGCTGACATAGACCTCACAGGAATTATTATTCGTATTCACGGCAACCTGATACGGCTGATCGTGCTGTGCGCCCATATGCAGAACCGCATAATGTGCACCGAGACTTGTCAGCAGCTGCGCACGGCGAACGGTACCGTCCTGATCCGTCAGGTCGTCGAGTACAAAATCCTCCGCGGTGATATTCTGCGCGGCAGTGAACATTTCCTTGTACTTGGCAGCAATCTCCTGATTGGACGGGTCATACTGCACATCGGACACATACGCCAGATAATAGGTCAAACCGTCCTTTTCGGCAAGCTGCTTGACCGGAGACGGATAGTTTTTCGTCCAGTTTTCGCCGTATTCGCTGTGCAAAACGGCGGTTGCGTCTACATTCAGCGTCATAATGCAGATGTCATGCGCCGAGCTGCTGTCTGCCTCATCCAGCATATTGAAATGCACACTGCCGTCCTCATACTGGCGGATGCCGACCGTATTACGGAACGAAAGCGGCAGCTCAAGCGTATAGTCCAGCACATCATTGCGGTATGCCACCGAGTTCAGGGTTTCGTCACCGTGTACGACGGTGGCCGCCTCCCCGTTCTGCATGGCGTACAGCGCCGCCGCCTTGTGCTGAATGTGACGGGCATCGGTGTATTCTAGCACCAGTGCGTGCAGATACGGCTCCACCGCCGTGGAGGTAAGCGACTTACTCATGCTCTCCGGCACGGTGTACGTCCAGCCGTCAGCGGTTTTGGTGAGTGCTGTCTGCTCATCTGTCAGCGCATCCTGCATGGTGCCGTCCAGATTGACCAGCCGGTTGGTGAGCTGTACGCCGCCGGACGGCTCGTTCGCAAACGTAAATTTGATGGTATCACCGACTGCCAGCTCAGGCAGTTTGCCGGTTATCAGCGCACCTCTTGCGTTCGCACCGATGCCGAGCTCCTGTTCCCCGCTCTTGGCGGTGATGTCCTCCACCACGCCGACCGGCTGCCAGTAACCCGCGGCGGTTTTCTCCAGCTGCACCTTGACCGGCGCACTGGAATCGCCAAATGTCAGCTGTACAACGGCAGTTTCCGTATTGCTGTCGCCTTCACCGAACGAACCGGTCGCCTGCCGGATGACCTCGGTGTCCTTCACCAGCATCAAATAGGAGTCGCCGTGCAGCGCCATGCCGAAATACTGCATAGCCGCCTGTGCCGGATCGGCGTAGCCTCTTATCATCTGCGTATCCATGCTGTCGATGTACTGCGGCACGGTCGGCCACGACAGACCGGTTGCATAGTACGTCCGGAACAATTCGCTCTGCGTCATGCTGTCCGTACTGAGTTCGCGGATATAGCCGATCACCGAGCTGTTTTTGTTCTCGCGGATGGTCTGCACGGTGTACGCCGAGCGGACATCGTCCGGTGCGCTGCTCGTGTATCGGAATACGACCGTGTAGTCCTGCTCGTCATCGGTGGGTACAAGCACGAAATCCGTTGCAGATGGCGAGGACGGACCGTATTTCCACGTCCACTGCTCGCCGCCGGTCATAGCCATCTGCTGCGTGATAAGGTCTTTCTGACCGTCCGGCGTCAAAATCGGGAAGATATACTGTGCGCTCTTGTGCAGCACACCGCGGGCATACTGCTGCGCGAGGTCCGCCGCGGTGCGGGAGCGAACGCCGCTGCCGTCCATCCAGTCCTGCGGCAGCCAGCCCTGACCGAACTGGTTGACCATCGTGACAACAACCTTGCTGTTATCCTTAAACGTGAAGGTTACCTTGCGGATGTCGTTGTACGGTGCGGATTCTTCGTCGCTGCCCTCAACCTGACTTGCCGCCGGGGAAATACCGAGCAGAACCTCTGCTGCGGACACGGGATCCCTGTTGCCGCTCACCTTCTTGTAATCCACCGCAACAAAATCCGGCAGGCCGAGATCGTTTTCATACAACAGCTTAAATTCATCCAGAGAAGTCACGCGGCCGTTTTCCGGCACAATCTCGCTGTTCGATACGGTCCACTCTCCATCCTGTTTAGCAAAGGTCAGTTTTTGTACCACACGTCCGGGAATGGTTTCGCCCGGATTATCGCTAAACTCTCTATCCGTGATTAAATAGGTGTCTTTTCCATCCAATTTGACCGTATAACCGAGATTTTCCGACTCATTCGCCTGTTTTTGTGCCAGCTGCATACGCAGCTCTTTCGTTAGACCCTTATCATTATCTCCCACCGCGATCATGCAGCCGAGCGAGCCGACCAGAAGCGCGATCATCACAACGAGCGCGACACCGCGTTTTTTGACCGACTTGTCAAACAATCCCTCAAACCGACGCATGAGCGTCTTTTTGTCATCACCGAAGCAGGACACCAGAGCCTTTCTCTTTTGCGCCTGCGCGATAGCTGACCGCAGGATGGTCTCGCCGTAGGCTCGGCGGTACGCGCCGTCCTGTCCGCGAACAACCGCATCGTCGCACGCCGCCTCAATGTCCTCCTGCGCAAATCGCGCGATCAGATGCACCAGTGGATTGAACCAGTGCAGACAGCGTGCCGCCAGAAGCAGCAGCTTGAGCCACAGATCGCCGTGCTTGTAATGCGTCAGCTCGTGGCGGAAAATGAACGCCGCGTCCGTCCGGGAAATGCGCTCATCCGGCAGATACAGCGTCGGATGGATAAATCCTGCCAGCATCGGGCAGTCCGCCGCCGCAGATACCTGCAGTGGGATTTCCCGGTCAATAACCAGATCGGCGCACTGCTCCTGCAAAATCGTGTGCAGATCCGCGCGTTCGACCGGTTGGGACGTACCTTTCAGGCTGCGTATCAGCCGGTAATAGCCAATCCCCTGCCAGAGTATACAGGAAATAACACCAGCCAGCCACAGCGTCAGCAGAATGTCGGTAATATCCACGGTCTTGACCGTGCCGGTGTCTGCCGCGCTGAGCATTTGCGCCTGCGTGCCCGTCACCCATCGGGCTGGGTTCTGCGCAACCGGCAGTCCGGCCTGCCGGAACGCCGTCTGGTTGCTCTGCACCACATAGTTGGTGCGCGGCATGACCTGCACCGGCGCCTGCGGCAGTGTCAGCTGCACCGGAACGAGCAGCCGCAGCGCGAGAATCGCCCACACCACACATACCATACGGGCCGGATAGCGTTTTTTCATCAGCCGCCGCAGAATGAGCGGCACGAGCGCCGCCAACGATACGGTCAGGCCAATCTGCATCAGATTGTTGAGCAGTTTTTCCGAGAATTGCAGCATAAGATCCCCTCCTTAGTGCGCCTGCCTGTCGAGGAACGCGCGCAGCTCGTCGATGTCCTGCTCGGTCAGTGCGCCCGCATCCGACAGACTCGCGACCAGATTTTTCACCGAGCCGCCGCACAGCCGGCGCAGAAAGCCGACGCTCTCACGCTGACGGTAGTCCCTCTCGCTGACGAGCGGCGTGTACAGGTTTTGCCGTCCCTCCTTCGTGCAGGAAAGAAATCCCTTGTCGCACAAACGGGACAGGAACGTGAGCACGCTGGTCATTTTCCAGTCCTTATCCGCGTGCTGCTGCACCTCGGCCGCCGTGACCTGTGTGCCCAGAGACCAGATTGTCTGCATGACCTCCAGCTCCGCATCGGGCAATCGCTTGTCGTTTCGCATAGTCTAACCCTCCTTTTATTCTACAAATGTAAAACACCTTTTATTGCTTATATTCTACAATAGTAGAAGATAGTTGTCAATCCTTATTGCACAAATTCCCACAAAGTGCGCTGACATATACAAATTGTTTACATTTTGTAATTTTTATTGCGTTGACAGTGCTGTTTTTTTAGGATATGCTTTAATTAGATGAATTTGATTTATCAATTCGGCACGGATTTTTCTGCACCGGCTGAGCGGGGTATGCGAACTGCCGCAGGCGGGTTCGCCCCTAACGGGCGGGAGGTTTTTCGCTGAGGTTCAGCGAGGGATTCGCCGCCGCTGCGGCGGGAACGTCGCGGCACCCGCCGCGGGGGCAAAAAGGAAGGACAACCTGCGGTTTTCCTTCCTCTTTGAACTCCTACCTTTCCCTTGCTTCCTAATCTGGCGCAGATTACCGACATGTGACTGCTCCGAAAAGGGGAACGGCAGAGGATTTTTTCTACCGTGTTTTTCGTAACCTGTTCGCAGGGTCAGATACCGTTCTGCTACACAGGTCGGAGGGTCAACGCAGGCGCAACATACTCGTGTTGCGCAACTCGTTAGTCTGGAGATTATGGACGGCACCTACGAATCTATCTATTTAGTAGCATTTATCCTCGCAGGTGCCGTCTGGTATAACACGTTAAAGAGTTGTGCGGTACTGCTATCCCCCAGGGGACCCTCTCTTGCCCTTCGGGCAATTCACCTTGTGCCGCACCCAGCGGAGGTGAAACCACATATATAGCAGAACGGTATCCGGCACTGCGTATAGGTTTCGACATGGGAGCACACTGTGCTCCCCTACGGTAGAAAAAATCCTCTGCCGTCCTCCTGATCGAAGCGGTCGCCGATCTCTGGTCTGCGCCAGACTAAGAAATAAAGGGAAACGGGAGTTAAGAGGGTAGAAACCGTAGGTGTCTACCCTCTTGCCCCGCCGCGGGGCGCGGCGAATCCCCGCGCTCCGCAGAGCGCAACTCCCCACTTGATTTCAGGCAAAAAACCTACCGTTCACAATCAAAAATCTGTTTTATATAAAACCCAAAGGAGTTAATTTTCCATGCGAAAAACCGTTTCGCTCGTGTTGGCCATCTGCGGCACGCTGCTGCTTCTGCTGCTGTTCGCCACCGGACGTTTGATCTATACCCACGTTTACAGCCAGGACTTTTCCGACATAGCGGAAACCGGACCGCAATCCACCATCACCCTTACCGAGAATGACGTGGAGGTACCGCAAACCGATGACAACCAGAAAACCGCTATCATACAGCTGCTCAGTGAGCAGACCTACACCGCCTATCCGCACTTTATCAAGCCCAGCCAGAACAAGCTGACTGCCAACCGCCTGACCGTGACCTTCCAGAACGGCAACTCGATCGGCGTGAATACGGACGGCTATGTGTTCGTCAACGGCAAGCTGCGCGCCATCAAGAGCGGTGATGGACGCAATCTGTACCACGATCTGTTCGTGCTGTTCTATCCTACGGCGAAGGAGTAACAGAATATGAAAAAATTAACCGCTTTATGGCTGTCCCTGCTGCTGGCGTTCGGCACGCTGACCGGCTGTGCTGATCAAATCGGCATTATTGGCGGTGAGGACGGACCGACCGCCATCATCACCTCGGACAGCGCTTCCGCTGTTTCCGTCACCGAGGATGGGCAGTACGACAGCAAGGACGAGGTTTCCGCCTATCTGACCGAATACGGGCACTTACCCTCCAACTACATCACGAAAAAGCAGGCGCAGGCACTCGGCTGGCAGAGCGGCTCGCTCGAGCCGTATGCACCCGGCTGCTCGATCGGCGGCGACCGGTTCGGCAACTACGAAGGCACCCTGCCGGACGGCAGCTATCACGAATGCGACCTCAACACCCGCGGAGCCGACAAGCGCGGCGCGGAACGGCTGGTCTACGCGGACGACGGCCGAATCTACTACACCGCCGACCACTATGAAACATTTGAAGAAATCACAGAATAACAATTCAAATTTCGGGGGAAATGAGAATGAAAGAACTGCTTTTGGATGCGGAAACGCTGTACACGCGCGAGCAGCTGCACGATGTGCTGACCAAGGTGTGCGGCTTCCCTGCTGACTACGGCCGCAATCTGGACGCGCTGTACGACCTGCTGACCGCCTATCCGGCGGCGCGGCTTACGCTGCGGCACCCGGAGATGCTGGTCGTACATCTCGGCAATTACGGCGAGCTGGTGCTCCGCGTGCTGGCGGACGCGGCCGCCGAAAATCCGGCGTTTACGCTCAATGTACAGTAAACAGGCAAAACAAAAACCGAGGCATCCGCCTCGGTTTTCTTTTTATTCCGGCTTGCTTGCAAGCCGCACCCGCATGGCAGGATTTCGTCCAGAAATCCGAGCCATTGGCTCCGCCGCAGCGGACAGCGCGTAAGCGCGCATATAATAGAAAAAGGCGGTCTATGCCGCCTCTTTTCATAAAATCCCGCGACATGTGCGTGGGATTTTATACAAGTAAGGGATTCTGTGTGCCCGCAAAGCGGGCGCGCAGAATCCCGCCCCAGACATGTCCGAGCTATTGCTCGGCATGTCCTCCTCGATCACGAGCGTGGTCGTGATCGAAGTTAGAATACGGTAACGACTGCACCCTTATAGGTTTCGTCAACGTACTTCTTAACGTCGTCGCTCTGCAGCGCCTTCTTGAGCGCCTGAATCTTGTCGCTGTTCTCCTCACCGGAACGGCAAGCAACTACGTTTACATAGACCTTAGCGTAGTCCGGGTTCTCGGTGATGAGGGAGTCCTCAGAGGCGTTCAGGTCTGCCTGCAGTGCATAGTTGCCGTTGATAACAGCAAGGTCAACGTCTGCCAGAGAACGCGGCAGCTGCTCTGCAGCGATCTCCTGGATGTCCAGGTTCTTCGGGTTCTCGGTGATATCCAGCTTGGTAGCATCGGAGGTCGGATCAATGCCGTCCTTCAGCTTGATCAGACCGGCATCCTGCAGCAGAAGCAGTGCGCGGGTCTCGTTGGAGCCGTCGTTCGGGATGGCAATGGAAGCGCCGTCCTTCAGTTCCTCGATGGAAGCGGTCTTGCCGGCGTAAATGCCGAACGGCTCATAGTGCATATCGAATGCAGCAGCCAGATCCGTGCCGTTCTCCTTGTTGAAGTTGTTCAGGTACGGGGTGTGCTGGAAGTAGTTTGCATCCAGATCACCGTCAACCAGTGCGGTGTTCGGCTGCACATAGTCGGTGAACTCAACAACATTCAGGGTGTAGCCCTCAGCCTCGAGTGCGTCCTTTGCCGCATTCAGGATTTCAGCATGCGGAGTCGGGGTTGCGCCAACGGTGATCGTCTTGTCGTCGCCTGCTGCGCTGCTGTTGTCAGCTGCAGCGCTGTCGGTCTTGCTACCGCCGCAAGCGGTCAGTGCGGTCAGGCACAGGGCGCCTGCCAGAATTGCTGCGATTGTCTTCTTCATTGGAATTCGCTCCTTTTCGATATATATCATTTTTAATGATAACAAAATAAAATTGAGAATGAAAAACGATTATCTGTTTCTCTTATCCAGATGGTGTGCAAGGCGCATGCCGACCTCCTGGAAAATTTGAACAACGATGACGATAATGATAACCGCTATCAGCATGATCGGGAAATTATAGCGGTTATAGCCGTAGTTTACGGCTACGGTACCCAGACCGCCGCCGCCGATAAAGCCTGCCATTGCGGAATAGCCGAGGATGGTAACGACCGAAATCGCGCCGCCGACCATCAGGGACGGCTTTGCCTCCGGCACGAGCACCTTCCACACGATCTGCCACGGGCTTGCACCCATGGACTGTGCGGCTTCGATCACACCAAACGGCACCTCCTTGATGGAGGATTCAACCATGCGGGCTACATACGGTGCTGCCGCAAAGGTCAGCGGAACGATCATCGCAGTGGTGCCGATGGCCTTGCCGACGATCGCACGCGTAATCGGCGTAATCATAACGGCAAGAATCAGGAACGGGACAGAGCGCAGGATATTGACAACCACGCCCAGAACCGTGTTGACGAGCGGCATCGGACGGATGCCGCCCTTATCGGTAACAACCAGCGTCAGACCGAGCGGCAGACCGATCGCATACGAGATAACGGTCGAAACAATGACCATATACAGGGTTTCCCAAAGGCTCTGCGCCCAAACATTAAACGGAAGCATAATCGGCTACCTCCTCTGCGTGTACGTTCTGGGTTTCGAGGTACGCCAGTGCGCGTTTTGCCGCGCGTTCGTCCTCGGGAAGCTGCAGGATCATCTGACCGTAAGCCTTGCCATCCATGTTCTTGGTGTCCGCGAACATAATATTTACCGGCGCCTTGCACTCGAGCACCATGTTGGAGATTACCGGCTCGAACGACGAATTGCCGTCGAACACAATGCGGCAGTACCGCTTGCCGGTCGCAAGAGAATTGCGCTTGCCGTCCGGATAGATCAGCTGCTTGGCCATTGCGGATTTCGGTCGGGTGAACACCTCGTCCACCGTGCCGACCTCGGCAATACGGCTGGAATCAATGATCGCAACTCTCTGGCAGATCTCCTCGATGACCGCCATCTCATGCGTGATAACGATAATGGTGATGCCGAGCGTCTTGTTGATCTCCTTGAGCAGCGCGAGAATGGAGCGCGTTGTCGTCGGGTCGAGTGCGCTTGTCGCCTCGTCGCACAGCAGGATTTTCGGGTTGGTCGCAAGTGCTCGTGCAATCGCCACACGCTGCTGCTGACCGCCGGACAACTGGCTCGGATAGTTATCCGCTCGGTCTGACAGACCGACGATCTCGAGCAGCTCACGCGCCCGTTTTTCCGCATCTGCTTTGCCGGTTCCCGCAATCTCCAGCGGAAAACAGATATTCTGCAGTGCGGTTCTCTGCTGCAGCAGGTTGAACTGCTGGAAGATCATACCCATCGACCGGCGAGCCTCGAGCAGCTGCTTTTTACTCAGTCTGCCGAGTTCCTCTCCGTCCACCGTTACCGTGCCCTCGGTGGGCTTCTCCAAAAAGTTGATACAGCGTACCAGTGTGGACTTGCCTGCGCCCGAAAGACCGATAATGCCGAAAATCTCGCCGCGATAGATATCAAGGTCGATACCGTTCAGCGCAACTACCGTTCCGGCTCTGCCGCGAAAGGTCTTGTTCAGGCCCTGAATCCGGACGATCACATCCTGTGCCACATTCATTCCTCCTTACATTTTCAAAAGAAAAGCGGAAAGCAGGTTTCTGCTTTCCGCCCGTTTTCTGTATCAGCCGCATGAAAAGCGGCCCGCCTATGCGTTTCAGCCTTACGGCTGCTTCGCAGAAAAACGAGCAGAACCACACATCATGCACATTTCCATTCGAACTGCACGCACTGTGATTTCCTCCTTTTCCTACGGTTTTATAAATAATCTAAGCTGTGGGATAAGTATAGCCTTTTGCAGACGGTTTGTCAAGTAGTTTTGTCCAAACAGAACGCAAAATACGATCACTCGATCAAATACTGCTTAACCAGACGGGCATAGAACATATTGCCGTAGGCATAGCGCCAGCCACCGTTTTCTTTCACCGCCATCGGATTGTCGTACTGGACAGTGTTGCCGCCGGACTGCTCCTCCGCGAATTTTTCCGCCAACTCGGTGCTGTAAACGCCGTTGAACTTGGCTGCATAATCGAGAAAACCGCTGCCGTAATTATACGCCTGAATGATGCAGTCCAGATCACAGTCCAGCGATTTGCCCTTGCGCAGCAGGTGTGCAAAATAGGTGCATCCCTGCCGGATCGAGCTCTCCTCCTCGAGTGAATCGTTCGGCAGACCCGCGCTGCCGGAGGACTGCATGATATCGGTCAGCTTGCCGCCGCTCTCCACCTGCATGATAGCCAGCAGTACATCCGTGTACTCCGGAATGCCGTTCTGTTCGGCGTATTTCTGCACCACCGGCTGATAGTACATAACCGACTGATAGACATTCACTGCCTTGGCTACCTGCTTGACCTCCTCGGTCGCGCTCGTGCCGGAATTGCCGATATCACCGTTCGCGCCGCTCTGCTGCGGTGTGCTGATCAAATGCCGAAAGGCGAAAATAAGCACAACGAGCAGGACTGCCAGCCCGAGCAGTGCAAACTGCCGACGGCGTGCCCGCTGTCTGCGGCGCACTTCCGCCTCAGGCAGACAGCGTCTGACCGTTTTCTGCGTTCTTACCGGCTGCATATGCCGCGTACTGCGATGTGCATGGGCGGATTTCCGCCGATAGCTGCCTCTGTTATGTCGTTTTTGTTGCTTTCTTGCCATGTTATCGCTTTCCTGTGACAAAGTGGTTGTCTCTCACCGGTGACCGGGCGGAACCTTCCCTGTCACCATTGGCATTATTGGCTATTTTACCACAACATTGCGTTTTGAGCAACATTTCAGGCAATTATCATGTAATATCTTCCAATTCCGATTTGCTCCGCAGCAGCCCTTCCTGCTGTGCCCAATCGCGCAGCACGCGGTTTTTTTCGTTGACCGGACCGAATAAATCCAGACAGCAAACCGCATTTCCGCACTGCTGTACAAGCGCCTGCGCACGCGCGTAAGCGTCCTCGCCGATTGGCTGATACGCCCGCTCGGTGACGGTCTCGACCGCCAGAGCACGAGCCGTCGGCAGCTCTACATCGTTCTCCGGCAGAACGCCTGCCGCGAATGGAATGCCGCGCCGCTGCAGTCTGCGGTACAGTGCCGTTCCGCTTCCGCCGCCGCCGATAACGAACACGCGCGGCTCGCCTGTTACCCGCTCGAGCTCCAGACTGCCGAACTGCTCGTTATAAGTGCCGCGCTCGAGGTCATACAGGGTGCGGATGTAATCGCCGGTGAATACCTGCTCCGGTGTGCCGCAGCGCTCAATTCTGCCGTTGTGAACGCAGATGAGCCGATCGGACAGCTTCTGCGCCAGATCAATCTCATGCAGCGAGAGAATGACCGCCACCTGCTTTTCGCGCACCAGCTGCTTGAGCACGGTCAGCAGTTCCAGCTTGTAGCGAATGTCGAGGAAGGAGGTGGGCTCATCGAGCACAATGACCTCCGGCTCCTGGCAGATGGCGCGGGCCAGCAGCACACGCTGCCGCTGGCCATCGCTGATGCAGGAAAAATCGCGGTCGGCAAGTTCATCCGCGCCGACAAGCGCAAGCGCCTCGTCCACCTTGACGCGGTCCTCGTCACTGAGCAGACCCAGCCGTCCGGTGTACGGATAGCGGCCTGCGGCCGCCACATCCCAGCAGGTCATCAACTCCGGCCGCACATGCTCGGTGAGCAGCACGGACATCGTGCGCGCAAGATCACGCTCGGGCAGGGTCTGCAGCGATTTGCCGTCCAGATACACCGTACCGCCGATGAGCGCCAGCTGACGAATGAGGCTTTTGAGGATGGTCGATTTACCCGAGCCGTTCGGGCCGATGAGCGTTAAAATCTCACCGCGATGAACACGCAGGGCGATGTCGCGGATGAGCGGCACACCGCGGTAGCCGACGGTCATTTCTTTTGTTTCGACGAAAGGATGGGACATTTTGTACCTTCTTCTTTAACATGATTGCTTACGAAGCAAGAGAATCTTGCCTACCCGGCAGGGGCGCTGTGCCCACAGCGAGGGGCATAAGGGTGGACACCAAGGTTTCCACCCTTATGAATCCCGTTTCCTTTTGGGATAGCACGGCGAAATTTGCAGAGCTGAGACTATTAGGGAACGGCAGAGGATTTTTTCTTCCGCAGGACACGTTTAACGCGTCCATGTATCCACATATTCGCAGTGTCAGATAGCGTACTGCTACACATACCGGCTACTCTGCACAGGGTGCGGCACAAGGTGAATTGCCCGAAGGGCAAGAGAGGGTCCCCTGGGGGATGACAGTGCCGCACAACTCGTTAGCGCGTTATGATAGGCAGGGCCTACGCAGGATAAATGGTATCAAACGAGAAATTCGCAGGTGTCTTCTGGTATAACGTGCAAACGGGTTGCGCGACACAGGTATGTCGCGCCTGCGTTGATGAAACCGCATGTGTAGCAGGAAATTATCCGACACTGCGAATATGTTACGACATGGGAGCACACTGTGCTCCCCTACGATAGGAAAAATCGTCTGCCGTTCCCCCTTTTCGAAGCGGTCGCCGGTCTCTGATATGCGCCAGACTATCTAACAATAGGAAACTGGAGTTCCAAGAGGATAGAAACCTTGGTGTCTATCCTTTTGGTCCCCAAGCCAAGGGTTGGCTCCCACTCCCTCTGCGTGAGGACGCAGACTCACCCTCTGGAGGACTTCCGATGCACCATAATATAAATGACGACCGGTGCACCAAACAGGGCGGTCACGGTGCTGATACTCAGCTCCGTCGGTGCAAACACCGTCCGCGCGATGAGATCGCACAGCAGACAGAATCCCGCACCGCCGAGAAAGCACGCCGGTATCATCAGGATCGGCTTTGCCGTACCGAACAGGCTTTTCGCAAGATGCGGAACCGCGATGCCGACGAACGAAATCGGTCCGGCGAACGCCGCTACACACGCCGAGAGCACGCTCGACAGCAGGATCAGCACCACACGGAACGCGGTGATGTTGACGCCCATACTGCGGGCATACCCCTCTCCGAGCTGGTACGCGCCGATCGGCTTGGACAGCAGGAACACGCACACGAGCGCCGCGAGCACGACCGGCGTCATCACGCGGATATTGTCCCAGGAAATGCCCGAAAAGCTGCCCATCGACCAGTTATGCAGGTTGACAATATTGGAATCCTCAGCAAAGGTAATGACGAAATCCGTCACCGCCGAGCAGATATAACCGATCATCACGCCGCTCACGACCAACAGCGGCATCTGCCGCACGCGCTGCGCGATGAGCAGCACAAAGCCCATCGAGAGCATGGCTCCCGCAAAGGCAGCTGTTATCATGACAGCAGAGCCGAGCACGCGCCCGCAGGACAGCGCGCCTATCATCGTCAGCGCAACCGTCAGCTTGGCGCCCGAGGAAATACCCAGCACGAACGGTCCCGCGATCGGGTTGGCGAAAAAGGTCTGCAGCAGAAAGCCGGAGACAGACAGCGCACCGCCGAGCAGGATGGCCGCGAAGATACGCGGCAGGCGAATCTCCCACACGATGACCGCATTGTCGCCGCTGTGCGTCAGCAGAATCTGCGCGACCTCTCGGACGGACAGGTGCAGGCTGCCCGAGTTGACATTCCACACGAACAGCACGGCCAGCAGTGCTAGAAGCACGGCAAACGCGCCCGCATAACGCATTTTAGGCTGCGGTTTCATGGGAAATCCTCTCCTTTCAGGACAGTTTGTGTAAGTATTTCAGGGTGGACGGATCGCCGTCTGCAATGACGGTATGGAAGTCGCGGATCAGCTCGTCCAGCTCCATTGTGGACTGGTACAAGTTCTTCTCCGTACACCACACATTGCCGGTTTTCACGGCCTTGAAGTCCGCAAGCAGCGGGCTTTTTTCCAGCAGCTGGTCAAGCGTCTGCAGCTCACTGTCGATGGTGGCGTTGTAGATCATCACGTCCGCGTCCTTGGCTCCGGCGTAAAAGCTTTCCATCTGCATATTGACGGTGGACTTTGCCGTATCGTCCGTCAGATCATCAAAAATGTACTTTCCTCCTGCCAGACTGAGCATCTCCGCGATATAATCCGTGGATTTGCGAACATTGACCGCACCGTTTGACGTGATGTAAAAGAACGAAACCGTCTTGCCGACTGCCGGCTTCTGGAGGATGTCCACAATGCCGTCCACCTTATCCGCAAACAGCTTTTCCGCCTTGTCCTCGCAGCCGAGCAGCGTGCCGTACACCTTGATCCATTCCATGCGGCCGAGTGCGCGCGGCTCGTAGCTGGAACGCTCGACAAACACCGGAATACCCAGCTTTTCGAGCTGCTCCTTTACCTCAGGCGTATGGTAGATCATGGTGTTCTCAATAGCAAGATTGCAGTCAGCGGAGTAGATGGTCTCGTAATCCGGCGCGCTGTACTTGCCCGCGTAGACGATTTTTCCGTCCGCCATCGCCTGCTTGGCCTCGTCGATGTACCAACCGTCCTGTCTGGTGCCGGACAGTGAAATGCTGTCCAGCGCATCCAGTGCAACGAACTGGTCCATGACACTTGAGGAGACCAGATAAATGCTGTCCAGCGGCTGCTGCAGCACCGTAATATCCGCGTCCAGACCGTCCGGCACGGACGTGTTTTCCGGAACGACCAGATAACGTGCGTCGTCCTTCACGGTAATGAGCGAATAGCCGCCGTCATAGTGATCGACCGAGAAACACTCGGCATACTCCAAATCCATGCTGTCGGTCGGCTGCATGTCGCTCCACGAGACCGCCGCCTGCGTCTGTGCGGTCGATTGCCGGGCAGTTCCGCAGCCGGACAGACCGCCGAGCAGCAGTGCCGCACTCAGACACCATGCTGTAATTCTTCTCATTTTGCTGCCGGAGCAATGGACGCAGAGTCAAAACGCAGCGTGTACTCGATCTCATGCGGCTCACTCATTGCGGTGGTGTCGGCTACGACCGGCATCGCCCAGTCAAAGCCCGCAACCGGAATTTTAAACGTGGAGTGCTCATTTTCGATCACAGCATCGTACTTTTCATCGTTTACCTTCATGTAATCGTAGTTTTTGCTGCTCCAGATGATCTTAGCCGTCACCTTGCCGCCCGAAACGGTCAGCGCTGCAGGAGATTCCACGCTTGCACGGCCGGAGCCGCCAGAAAGCGTTACGTCAGCGGTGTAGGTGCCGTCTGCGAGAGACAGGCTCTCAGCGGTGGTCATTACGCCGTCTGCCAGTGCGTCTGCCGGCAAAGAGTCCGCACGGAACACCAGAGTGCGGTCGTACCACTTCTCCTTCTTCTTGCTGAAGGCTGCGCAGTCAATTCCCTCATCGAGCGCCTTAACCGGAACGGTAAAGCTGTGTGTACCGTCGGCTTCCTCGGTAAACGGAATGTAGCCGGCCTCAGCGGCAGCGGCAGCCTCCTCGCCGGTGCCCATATAGACGTACAGATAACCGGTACCGCCCATGTGCATCTTGGCGGTCATTTCGCCGTTCTTGACGGTCAGCTCGCACGCGGTGACGTTGAACATGTTGGAGCTGGAATCGACGGTTACATCGTAGGTGCCGTCCTTCACTTTGTCGCCGGTGATCGGCGTCATGCCGTCCTCAACAACGTCCTCGACACCGGCCATATCGGACGCAGAAGCGACCTGAGAGGTGGTGCTGCTGTCCTGCGCGGGGGTGTCCTGCTGGGTGCTGCCGCCGCAGGCGGAGAGCAGCATGAATGCCGCAAATACGGCGCTTAACAGTGCTTTTTTGTTCTTCATTGTGGTTTCTCCTTTGTTTTGCGATATAAACGGGATTTTGATGAATGGTTGCCATTCGGGGCATTTACGCTTGAGAAGCGAACGGAATCTTGCCTACCCGGCAGGGGCACAAGAGGGTAGACACCAAGGTTTCCACCCTCTTGTGAATCACCCCTTTCCTATCATAGCACGGCGAAAATCAGAAAGACGAGACCGCTCTGAAAAAAGGAACGGCAGTCGGGTTACCGCAGCGTGTCTTTCTCTGCCTTTTCGCAGTTCACAGACAGTGTACTGCTACACAGGCCGGAAGGTCTGCGCAGGCGCGACACAAGGTGAATTGCCCGAAGGGCAAGAGAGGGTCCCCTGGGGGATAACCGTGTCGCGCAACTCTTTTACGCGTTGTTACTCGCAGCACCTGCGAATTACACCTATCGCATTTTCTTCACTCTGGGTATAATTTTCCATCCTCCATTTTCAATTCTGCACACCGAAATCGACAATCAAAATCTCACAAAAACAGGGTCCGTCCGCATTCCACGGCTCGGACCCTGCTGTTTACTTGATTTACTTCAGGGAATCAATCGCTGCCTGTGCGTGTGCAACAAACAGATCCTGGATTGCCTGCACAGAGCCAAGGCCCTCAACTACGGTGGTTACCTCGAAGCCTGCCTTCTCAAACTCGGTCTTCCAGGAGCCGTCCTCGTCGCCTGCCATATCGTTATTGGCGTGGTCGCCTGCAACGATCATCAGCGGACGCAGAACAACCTTCTTATAGCCGCCTGCCTTAACGGCTGCGATCACGTCATCGAGGGACGGAGTTGCCTCAACAGTGCCGACAAAGTAGTTGTCGTAGTCTGCGGCCTTGAGGGTCTCCTGCATCTTGGTGTAAACGCTGTTGGAATCCGCCTCGGTGCCGTGACCCATGAAGCAGATTGCGGTCTCGCCGTCGTCATACTCCTTGGTTGCGTCTACGATGGCATTCATAACCTTCTGGAAGTCGTCGTCAGAGGTCAGCAGCGGCTCACCGAGCACGATCTTCTCGAAGGAATCCGAATAGCCTGCCAGCTCATCCTTGAGGTCGTTGTACTCCAGGCCGTTCATCAGATGGGTCGGCTGAACAACCAGGGTCTTTACCTTGTTCTCTACGGCGCGGTCCAGTGCCTCGGTTACGTTGTCGATCTTCTCGCCGTCACGCTTGTTTACATGGTCGATGATGATCTGGCTGGTGAAGCCGCGGCGTACCGCGTAATCCGGGAACGCCTTCTGCATAGCCTTTTCGATGGCGCCGATGGTCTCACGGCGGCTGTCGTTATAGCTGGTGCCGAAGCTGACTACAAGCAGCTCGGTATCGCCAATTTCATCCTGATTCAGCGGATCGTCCAAGGAAGCGTCACCCGTTTCATAGTTTTCGTCCGGATCGGTCTGATCCTGCGCATCGGTCTGTGCAGTGGTGTTATTGTCCTTCGTGTCATCCTCAGCTGCGGTCTTGCTGCCGCCGCAAGCGGTCAGCATGGACATCAGCATGCCGGAAACGATCAGCATAATGCCGAGCTTCTTCAGTTTGCTTACTTTGCTCATGGTTTTCCTCCTTCGTTTTGCTTGCAAAGCGAAAGCGCACACTTTGAAAGAAAAAGGGTACGGAAAACACACAGTCCCCCCATCAATATATGATGAAAGGGACTGCCTGAATCAAAAATCATGCGGTATCAGTACAATCAATAACTCGTGACCCGGAAGCAGCTTCCCGTACCAACAGACCGGCAGGTTTCCTGACTTGCGGCTCTTAAGGCAATACCGCATAATTGAACAAGGGCGATTTGCGAGTAAATTCTCGCGTACTGACGAGGCGTGGTTTTGCGGTAATATTTGATGTATTACCGTGAAATCACAACGAAGTCAGGACACAAAGTTTCCGCAAAACGCCGCAGCTTTCATCATGCGATGTTGCCTTAGAACTGCCGCCTTCCCGATACCGCAATATCAGTGACGTAAATGGCAGTCCATTCCCGCTTACAGTGACGAGATCGTGCAGGATTTTCACCTGCTTCCCTTTTACCCGCTGTCCTGTTCGAAAACATACAGCGGCACCGACTGTTCGCTTATTTACTTATTGCGCGGGAAATTCCCGCATTGCACGAGTATTATACTATATTTAACCGTCAATTACAACCGTTTTCCGAAGAAAAACGCGCTCTCATGTCTCCTGCGGCCGGAAAACCTTTTTCCTCACGATCAGGTAGCACACAAAGTGCGCCAGGATAGTCAGTATCCACGAGATCGGGTAGGACGCATACAGGATGAACAGCGTATGCTGTGCGCGAAAGGCCGTAAAAATCCAGATGATACGGAACACACATGCGCCAATCAGCGAGACGATCATTGGCAGCATGGAATAGCCCAGACCGCGTATTGTGCCCGCGAACACATCCATCATGCCGCACAGGCAGTAGGTGACGCTGATGACCGACAGGCGCTGCATACCGAACGAGATGACCTCCAGATCATCCGAGTAGATGTGCAGCAGATGATTGCCGAGCAGATGCGCGCCGTTGCCGAGCACCAGACCGATCAGTGTGACGATGCACATGCAGCGCACGAGTGTCTGGTCGATGCGGTGATAATTCTTTGCACCGAGATTCTGGCTGGTGAAGCTGATGGAGGTCTGATAGAGCGCGTTCATCGAAATGTACACAAACCCCTCAATGTTGGCGGCTGCCGTGTTGCCCGCAACCGTTACTGCGCCGAAGCTGTTGACCGAGGACTGAATGAGTACGTTCGAGATATTGAAGATAACGCTCTGCATACCGGCAGGCAGACCGATCTGCATGATACGGGCGAATTTATCCGCGCGGAAGTGCAGACGGCGCAGGTCGAGGTGACACATACCATCCGTTTTGACAAGGCACAGCACGGTTAGGCCCGCCGAAACGCACTGACTAAGCACGGTGGCGATAGCCGTTCCGGCGACACCCATGCCGAGGATGCACACAAACAGCAGGTCGCCGAGGACGTTCATCACGCCTGCCGCCATCAGGAAGTACAGCGGACGCCGGGTATCGCCCACAGCACGCAGTACGGCGGCACCGAAGTTGTAGATCATGGTTGCCGGCATGCCGATGAAGTACACCTGCATGTACAGCACGGCCTGGTCGATAACCTCGTCCGGTGTGGCCATCAGCGTCAGCATGGGACGTGCGAGCACAACGCCGAGCACGATCAGTATCGCGCCGCCGATCAAGCCGGTGAGCAGCGCCGTCTGGATGGTCTGCTGCACACCGTCGTAATCCCGCTCGCCGTAATGCCGCGCGACAAGCACGTTCGCACCGACCGAAATACCGATGAATGAGTTGACCAGCAGGTTGAACAGCGAGGTGGTCGAGCCGACCGCCGCCATCGCATTGCTGCCCGCAAATTTGCCGACTACGACAATGTCGGTCGCGTTGAACAGCAGCTGCAGCACACCCGAAAGAATCAGCGGCAGCGAAAACAGCAGGATTTTGCTCAGCAGCGGACCGCTGCACAGGTCCATCTCGTAGCTGCGTTTCATTCGTTGAAGCACTTCCCTTCTTGCGTAAAGTTTTCCTATTGCCTATATTATCTATCGGAATATCGGTGGTGTCAATGGGTGATTGTGTTTCGGGGGTATTCATGGTATAGTGAAGTCACAGCAGAATGATAAATCGAGATTTGATAAAGGAGCGTGATTGCATGAAAAAAGGTGTCATTCTAAAAGTGATTAGTATTGTTTTTACTCTCATGACCATTTTAGCAATCGCCTGTGCTATTACAGGTTCAGGAAGTGGCTTCTTGGATTTGAGCAATATTGCGAGAGCCGTATGCATCGGAGTTGCTGTAATCTGCGGTATTCTTGCATTTATAACTTGGAAATGCTCTAAGTCAAAAGCTTGACCAATTCCAGTTTGATCAAACAAGGAAATTATTGGAGAGGAAAAATAAAGAATCAGAAAGCGAAAAGAAAGTGATTGCAGATAAAGCAGCATCCAAGGAGACGATTATATGAAAAAACGCCTGTTATCTGCCGTTTTGGCGCTGGTTCTATGTGCTTATCCCGCTATGGCGGCTGATTTCGGCACGCTGACGATCTCCTCTGACCGTGAGGTCATAGATGATTCTGTACTGTATGAGCTTGCCGAAGCGGACGAACCCAGCACGCTCACCTTGCGCACACCGGACGTGGAAACCGGTTCTCTGACATTTGACGGAATAAAATATCACCTGCAGCCGTGCGGACAGACCGACGAATTCACCTATTCGGTTTTGTTTTCCGCAGACGGCGAAAACGCCTATGGTCTCCCCTACACCGAATGGTTTATGGCCGATTCCGACATTGGGCAGCACATTTTTGATCCGGTGACCGAGTGGGACGCCCGGCATATCTGTTCCGTGCCGCGCTGGCGCGACTGCGGTACACTGCGCCTGACTGGACAGAATAAACTCAAGCCGCCGTATACGCTGCTGATGCGCTTTTTTGCAATCCATCGAGATCGGAATACGGCCATTTCTCTGGAAATGCAGCCTACTCTGGGACAGCCCCTGTTCCTTGCATACCATAACGGAACTTACACGCTGACCGAAACCGGTCCGGACCGGTTTATCCGCACCGAGTGGACACAGCTTGTGCCGCTGCCGACGGATGATCTGCACATGTTTTCTCTCACGCTGATCAACGCCAGCGGCAACCAGCGCCCGCTGTTTACGTTTCCACATCCGGTAACGTATCTGACATTACCTTCTATTGTGTAACAATCAAATTTGCAGGAGAGTCCCCCGCTATGATTAGAGAATTACGAAAAGCAGATATCAATCAAGTTGCCGATATATGGCTGGATACCAATATAAAGGCACATTATTTTATCCCTGCCCAATATTGGAAAAGCAATTTGGAGCTTGTGAAAGAACTGCTGTTGCAGGCAACTGTCTATGTCTATGAGGACAATCAGAAGATACAAGGATTTATCGGGCTGAATGGCGAATATATTGAAGGCATTTTTGTTTCTGAGGCAATGCAGTCGCAGAGTATTGGTAAAATACTGCTGAATTATGTAAAGAATACAAGAAGCAAACTGATTTTGAATGTATATCAAAAAAACACACCAGCAATATCTTTTTATCAAAGAGAAGGATTTGAAATTCAGTACAGCGGCCTGGATGAAGCTACTGGAGAAAAAGATTATGGAATGGCGTGGCAGCAGAAGTAAAAATACAGTTTTTCAAACAGTTATAGAAACACAAAACCCCGTCAAAGACAGGGGGCAGCTTGTCGAAAAAGTCAGATTTCTATTTTGTGCTTCGTGCGACAGCACGCATAAAATAGAATTTGCGCAGCAAATTCATAAAAACCGGGGGCGTGGTCCAGACCACCCTCTCTTGCCGCTATGCGGCAATTCACCTTGTGTACCTCGGTTTTTATACAAGGGAAGAAAAAATGTGTCCGGAGGGCGCGGTTTTTCTTCAGCATTCGATCGAAAGCGTGGTTTCGATCGAGTGGCTGCTCGAAAAACGATAGTTTTTCGACAGCCTCAACCCCCGTCAAAGACGGGGTTTTGTTATACCTGAATCGCAAAAAGAAAGAGTGGAAAGCGCTTCACTCTCCACTCTCAAACTTTCACTCTAAATTAGCGGCTCTCCAGCAGACGGGTCGTCTCGGAAGAATCGATCAGATTGGTCATGCTGCGCAGGCTGATGCCCAGCGTAGACAGGTTGTGCATCATCGCAGATGTTGCGGGAGCTAGCACGCCGGCAACGCCCAGACCGATCAGTGAACCGTTAAAGCCGATTACGAAGCGGTAATTGGAGTTGATACGGCTCATCAGACCCTGTGCGATACGGCGCAGCGCAACCAGCTCAAACAGATTCTCGGCTGCGATGGTGATGTCCGCAATCTCACGGGCGATGGCAGCGCCGTCGCTGATGGCTACGCCAACGTTAGCCGCCGACAGCGCCGGAGAATCGTTGATACCGTCGCCGAGCATGATAACCGTATGGCCTGCCGCGCGTTCCTGCTCGACAAAGTTTGCCTTGTCCTCCGGCAGAACTTCAGCGCGGTAGTCGTCCACGCCGACCTCAGCCGCGATAGCCGCTGCCGTGCGCTCACTGTCGCCGGTCAGCATGACTGTGCGCTTGATGCCGAGGGCGCGCAGCGCCTTCATCACATCGCGGGCCTCCGGACGAAGCGGGTCTGCGATGCAGATAACAGCCGCCAGCTCACCGCCGATCGCCAGATACAGGTGCGAGAACTCGGGCGGGAGTGCATCATACTTCTCCTGCTCACCGGCCGGAACCGTACACTTTTCATCCTCGAAGATAAAGTGTGCACTGCCGATAACGACCTTCTTGTTTTCAACCATGCTGGAAATACCGTGCGCTACGATATACTCAACCTGCGAGTGCATTTCCTCGTGCGCCAGATTGCGCTCACGCGCAGCGCGGACAACGGCGTTCGCCATGGAGTGTGGGAAATGCTCCTCCAGGCAGGCTGCAACGCGCAGCATGTCGTCTTCGGAACGACCACCGAACGGAATAACCCTGGCAACCACCGGGCAGGCGTGCGTCAGCGTGCCGGTCTTGTCGAATACAATGGTATCCGCCTGCGCGACAGCCTCGAGGAACTTGCCGCCCTTGACCGTGATATGATACATACTTGCCTCACGCATGGCGGACAGAACCGCCAGCGGCATAGCCAGCTTAAGCGCACAGGAGAAGTCAACCATCAGCACGGACAGTGCACGGGTGACATTGCGGGTCAGTGCGTAGCTGAGCGCACTGCCGACCAGCGTATACGGCACCAGCTTGTCCGCCAGATTGGCGGCATGGCTCTCAGCTGCACTCTTGAGCTGCTCGGACTGCTCGATCATGGAAACGATCTTGTCATAGCGGCTCTCGCCGGAGGACTGGGTGACTTCGATCACGCAGTCGCCTTCCTCGATGACCGTGCCGGCGTAAACCTGCGTACCCGGACGCTTTGCAACCGGCATGGATTCTCCGGTAAGCGATGCCTGATTAACCATGACTTCGCCTTCAACAACCTCACCGTCCAACGGGATAACGTTGCCCATGCGAACCAGAATACGATCACCGACAGCGATGTTGGACAGCGGTACAAGTACCTCTGCGTCATCAGTCTTGAGCCATACTCTTTTTACGTTGAGCGACATGCAGCGTGCCAGATCGTCAACCGACTTTTTGTGCGTCCACTCCTCGAGCAGCTCACCGATATCGAGCAGGAACATAACCGAGCCTGCCGTGGAGAAGTCCCGGCGTACCATCGAAACACCGATGGACAGCGCGTCGAGCAGCTCAACCTTCAGCTCTCTGTGAATCAGGCGCTTGAGACCGCGGCCGAGGAACGGCAGCGACAGCCAGATCGTGCGTGCAATCTGCAGCGGCGTTGGCAGGAACAGCGTGCAGGCAAACTTCGTAATAACCTTGCCAACCAGCTTTTCCTGATACTCACGGTTGAGCGCACGGCCGCTGTGGGTCGGCGTCAGCGCCGTAACAGACGGTGCAGTATAGTTAAACTGAGCGATCGCGCGGATGATATTCTCGCGGTCACCGATGTAGCGGATAACAGCACAGCAGGTGCGCTCGTGCACGGCTGCGTTGAGTACACCCGGCTGATTCTGCAGATACGCCTCCAGCAGATCAGCCTGCTCCAGCGTCATGCGGTACTGCTTCATGCGCACGCGAAGCCGTCCGCGGCTTTCGTGTTCAATGAATGCTTTCATAGTAAAATTACCTCCAGCTTACTTCCGGTAGATAGGAAAAGAGGGGCTCTGCCCCTCTTTGATATTCGTCCCATGAAAACCGGGAACATGTGCCTCGGTTTTCATTCCCTAAGAGGGAGAAAGCTTCCGAACGGGAACTTTCGGGCGACTTTGGAACGGCTCACAGTCCGTTCTTCCTGTCCGCCAAACCACGGTTTGGCGACAGGTTCTTATGCCTCAACCGGAGCAGCAGTCGGGTCCTCATCGGTCAGCTCAACCTCAATGTCTGCATCCTCAACAGCAGCAGCCTCTGCCTCAGCAGCGCGCTTCTCGTTGATCTCCTCTGCGGAAGCGAGGATGTCGCCGACGTTCTCCTTAACGCAGTCAACGGTATTCATAACGGTATCCTTCATGCGAAGAACCGCTGCGGTAGCATGGGTATATACGTTCTTAGCATCCTTGCTACTCAGCAGCTTGATACCTGCGGAACCGAACAGAGTGCCACCAACAAATACGGCGATGTCCTTGTAAATCTTCTTCATAATATGTTCCTCCTATCAATCTCACTTGCGCTTACAGCCGGTAATCATCGTCATTACCATGCAGAACAACGCGGCCCATGCCCAAAAACGATGCTGCTTCATACAGTACACCTCCAAACATGGTGTGTTTTTTTGTTTGCGATTATCATATCACAATTTTCCCTGCTTGTCGCACAGCTTTAGACATGAAACACACGGAATCGGACATTTTTGCAGTTTGTTGCCGCTAATCTTTAGTTTTATCATCAAAATAGTTGCATTTCGCTAACTTTTTCGAGCTTGTCGGCGGTACTGCGAGGGCGTCAGCTGATAGCGGCGCTTGAACGCCACACCGAACTGACTGGCGCTGTTATAGCCGACCGCCGCTGCAATATCCACGATGGAGAGCGGACTCCGATGCAGCAATTCGGCAGCATGCTGCACCCGCTTTTCGAGCAGATACTGGTGGATCGGCCGACCGTAGGTCTGCCGAAATATATCCTTCAGGGCGGTCGGCGAAATGCGGAACCGTGCGGACAGCTGGTCGATCGTGAGCGGGTCGGCCAGGTGCGATACCATATACTCCTGCACCTGCCGCACTGTATCGGTCAGATAGTGATCGCGGGAGACGGATTCCGGCGGCATCGTCAGCAGCGGACTGTCTGTACTGATGAGGTACAGCAGCTCAATGGCCTTGATTGCACTGTAGGCGGCTCTGTCCTGCTCCGGAACGGACTGCAGTGCCGCAGCCAGACTATCAATCCACACCGCGCTGCGCAGCACTACGCAGCCCAGATGCGGAGTGACTCGTGCTTTGATTCGTGCTGCGTTGACCGTCAGACGGCACGGTGCCGCTGCGCTCTGCTCGATGAGCATCAGCTCACCGCTGAACAATCCGTCCGCGACCGAAAGGCTCTGCACACTTGCGCCGAGCAGCAGCAGTACCTCGTGCTCATGCAGAAACACTTGCCGCCCATTGGTCATGGTCAGCCGCAGACCGCCCTGCCGGCAGAATAGCACCTCGCACGGCACCTCGGATGGCTCCGCAGGCATGGCCGGCGGCACGCTCAGCGCGCAATCAAAATCGCACACGCGCACGCCATCCATCGGCTGGGTCCAGCGTACGCAGCCGGACAGCGATGCGCCGGTATTCGGTTTGAGCAGAGTTTCCAGCACTGCGATTTCCTCCGTTGATATATATCGGTTTATTAGGTTAGATTTTGCTAACCTGTGTTGAAAAGCAAAGCCGCTGCAAAGCGGCCTTACTCTGCTCATTTATGCAGAAAAGAAAACAGTCCCTTTTTCTCATATCGCTCCTTGGAAAAGGACGTAACGGTGTAGCCGGTAGCGTTTACCGCATCGCGGACAGCCTGCTCATCGAGATCCTGCTCAGTGAGGATAACCGTCTGCCCCTTGCCGTGAGAGGAAGTGACCTTCTTCACAGGAAATGCCTTGCGAACCGCATCGTTGACATGGCTTTCGCACATGCCGCACATCATGCCGTCAACGCCGAGAGTAATTTTCAACATGGGTGTAATGCTCCTTTTGTACCCGAGCTGGTTAGCTTTTACTAACTAACAATATATCACGAAATAGCGCAGATTGCAAGGGGGAATCCTTAGTTTTTGCGTAGGAGTTTGCTCATGCAGGATTCGCCGCACCCGCGGCAGGGGCAAGAGGGCAGACACCTGCGGTTTCTACCCTCTTAACTCCCGTTTCCCTTTCTTTCTTAGTCTGGCGCAGACCAGAGACCGGTGCCCTCTTCGATAATGGGGAACGGCAGAGGATTTTTTCTTCCGTATCTTTCTCAACCTGTTCGCAGGGTCAGATAGTATTCTGCTACACAGACCGGAAAGTCTGCGCAGGCGCGACATAACAGTGTCGCGCAACTCTTTGGCGCGTTGTACCGCACGGCACCTGCGGATTAGGCATTTGGTACAATTTATCCTCGTAGGTGCTGTCTATCATAACGCGCTAACGAGTTGCGCGGCACGGTTATGCCGCGCCTGCGTAGAGTAGCCCGTCTGTGTAGCAGAACAGTATCCAGCACTGCGTATAGGTTTCGGCATGGGAGCACACTGTGCTCCCCTACGGAAGAAAAAATCCTCTGCCGTTCCCCATATTTCGGAGCGGTCACATATCGGTAATCTGCGCCAGGCTATCCACGGGAAAGGGGTGATTCTCAAGAGGGTGGAAACCGCAGGTGTCTACCCTCTTGTGCGCCCGCGCGGCGTCAGCGCAGATTCCCTCACTTCGCAAGCGCTCCACTCCCGATGAACACCATCATCAAGATTGACAAATACCCGCAAAAAGGGTATACTAATCTCATCTGCGGGTATGGCGGAATTGGCAGACGCGCCAGATTTAGGTTCTGGTGTCCTCGACGTGCAGGTTCAAGTCCTGTTACCCGCACCAGCAAAAAAACGCTGTGGAATCTCTCCACAGCGTTTTTCTTTTGCCTATTTTTACTTGGACAGCTTGCTCTGTGCCTTCTGCTCAAAGCGCTCCTTCGCTACGATAGCGCGCTGATGCGTGCCCTCACCGATCAGGCCTGCCTCATCATATGCGGCAACCTTGAAGGTGAGCATCTTGCCGTTCGGCGCGATCTCGGTCAGCTCGGTCTCGATACGAACCTCCATGCCCTCCGGCGTAGCGGCAACGTGGCTTACGTTTACCAGCGTGCCGACCGTGGTCTTACCCTCTTCCAGCTCACCAGCTACGCTGCCTGCCGCAGTGTTCTCGATAGCTGCGATCATCATCGGGGTGGCAAACACGGATACCAGACCGCTGCCTACATTGCATGCCAGCTGATCCTTGGTTACGATGAACTTCTTCTCACCCTTAATACCAACCTGCATTGGAATCTCTCCTTTTTTCTATAGTAAGGTAAATTACTTTCTGCGAATCTCAGTCATGCCGCCCATATACGGCTGCAGCGGCTTCGGAATTGCAACCGAGCCGTCCTCACGCAGATTGTTCTCGAGGAATGCGATCAGCATACGCGGAGGTGCAACAACGGTGTTGTTCAGCGTGTGTGCGAAGTACAGCTCCTTCGGATTCTCCTTGCCGCGGACACGGATGCCCAGACGGCGAGCCTGTGCGTCGCCAAGGTTGGAGCAGGAGCCTACCTCGAAGTACTTCTTCTGGCGCGGAGACCATGCCTCTACGTCGCAGGACTTAACCTTCAGGTCAGCCAGGTCACCGGAGCAGCACTCGAGCGTGCGAACCGGAATATCCATCGAACGGAAGAAGTCAACCGTGTTCTGCCACAGCTTGTCATACCACATCTTGCTTTCTTCCGGCTTGCAGACAACAACCATTTCCTGCTTCTCAAACTGGTGAATACGGTATACGCCGCGCTCCTCGATGCCGTGTGCGCCGACTTCCTTACGGAAGCACGGAGAGTAGCTGGTCAGGGTCTGCGGAAGGGTTTCCTCATCGTTGATGGTGTCGATGAACTTGCCGATCATGGAGTGCTCGGAGGTACCGATCAGGTACAGGTCCTCGCCCTCGATCTTGTACATCATGTTCTCCATTTCCTTAAAGGACATAACGCCCTTAACGACATCACCGTGGATCATGAACGGCGGAATGTAGTAGGTGAAGCCGCGGTCGATCATGAAGTCGCGTGCGTAGGACAGGATGGAGGAATGCAGACGGGCAATATCGCCCTTCAGGTAGTAGAAGCCGTTGCCGGAGGTACGGCGTGCAGCATCGAGGTCGATGCCGTCGAAGGACTCCATAATATCAACGTGATACGGAACCTCGAAATCCGGAACGACCGGATCGCCAAACTTCTCAATCTCAACATTCTCGGAGTCGTCCTTGCCGATCGGAACGGACGGGTCAATGATGTTCGGGATGACCATCATACGGTTCTTGACTTCCTCAGCGAAGGTCTTTTCATCCTCCTCGAGCTTGGTCATCTCGTCGGCCATTGCCTTAACCTCGGCCTTGATCTTCTCGGCTTCTTCCTTCTGGCCCTTTGCCATCAGACCGCCGATCTCCTTGGACTTCTTGTTGCGCTGTGCACGCAGCTCGTCACAGCGGGTCTTGGCTGCACGGTACTTCGCGTCAAACTCGATGACCTCGTCAACCATCGGGATCTTCTCGTCCTGGAACTTCTTCTTGATGTTTTCCTTTACCGCATCCGGATTGGTGCGGACAAATTTGATATCCAGCATTGTTTCTATATCTCCTTTTACATTATATACATATTATTCTGCCGTGTCGTTCGGCTCTGCATCCTGCGCTTGCTCAGCCTGCTCCAGTGTCGCTTTGGCCGACTGGAACAGTTTGCTGATGTTCTCATCAAAGCCATCCTCGCTGCTGCCCAGCAAACGCTCTTCGCTGTATTTCGTCAGCATTTCGTCATAGGTCTTGCGGGCATCCGCGGTCTGCTTAGCCGCCAGAGAAACGCCGATCTGCGCAAGGTACTGATACACCTCACGCTCCTCCATACGCCGCTCGGTCGCGCCGACTACATCGGTTGCCGCCTGCTCATTGTCGAGCGTCTTGCGCACCTTATCCAGTGCAGTATTCTGCATGTCGTACTGCTTCTTCAAATCTTCCACTTTCTGGGTTGCGCCCTGTGCCACGGTCTGCTGCTGTGTCAGCTGTGAGCTCAGGTTTTTGACCTGCTTGTCTGCACGCGACTGCGCCACATAGCTGATCAGAATCAGCGCAATTGCTACAGAAAACAGTCCGACGATATAAAAGGTCAGCGTGGTGCGGCTGAGCTTTTTCTCCGGTTTGTTCTGTTCCGGCTGCTTATTCTGCTCGTCCATTGCTTGCCTCCTTTATACACGCAGGTTTCGGAGTGCTTCACTGAGCCGCTCCAAATCCTCTGCGCCGTAGTATTCCAACGTCAGCTGGCCGCTGTGCTTGCCCTGCTGAATGCTGATCTTGCGTCCGAGGGCGCCCTCCAGCTCTTTCTCTAGCTCGGCAATGTAGTCCACGGAAACCTCGGGCGACTGCTCAGGCTTCTCGACCGGCTTTTTGTTCATGCGCTTGGCCAGCGCCTCCGACTGACGGACCGACAGGCCGACCATCTGTCTGGCTGCCTCTACGCGCTTATCCGCTTCGTTTACCGCAAGGACTGCCCGCGCGTGACCGCCGGAGATTTCGCCTTCGCTGACCATCGTACGCACCTCGGTCGGCAAAGCCAGCAGACGCAGTGCATTTGCTACCGCCGAACGTGACTTGACCACGCGCTTGGAAACCTGCTCCTGCGTCAGTCCAAACTGCTTCATCAGACGCTCATAGCCTTCGGCTTCTTCGATCGGGTTCAGGTCCTGCCGCTGCAGATTTTCGATCAGCGCCAACTCCATGACCTCGTCTTCCTCGGCCTCAAGCACCATCGCAGGAATGTCTTCCAGGCCTGCCTGACGTGCTGCACGCCAACGGCGCTCACCTGCAATGATCTGGTAGTAGCCGTCCTTCTCGCCCTTGCGCACTGTGATTGGTGTGATGACGCCGTGCAGGCGAATGCTCTCTGCCAGCTCGTCCAGAGATACCTGATCAAAGGCCTTCCTCGGCTGATCGGGATTCGGCTCGATTTTTGCCAAAGGCAGTTTTTTTGTGCCGTTATCCAGACTTTCTTCCATTAAATCGCTGGTATCACTGCCGAAAAGGTTGGACAAGCCGCCGCCCAGACCCATTTTTGCGCCTGCCATCAGCTTCTCCCCTTTCGGTCATTTTTCTTCAGAATCTCGTCCGCAAGAGCCAGATAAGCCTCTGCGCCGCGGCACATTCTGTCGTAAGCTGTTATGGGCTTGCCGTGGCTGGGTGCTTCACTCAGGCGCACGTTGCGCGGCACAACAGCCGAGAATACCTCGCCCGGGAAGTGCTTTTTCACTTCCTCAACCACCTGAATCGACAGATTGGTGCGTCCGTCAAACATAGTCAGCAGCACGCCTTCCATCACCAGCTTGCGGTTGAGCGCCTTCTTTACCATGCGCACGGTCGTCATCAGCTGACTCAGACCTTCAAGCGCGTAATACTCGCACTGCAGCGGCACCAGAAAGCTGTCGGCTGCACACAGGCAGTTGAGAGTCAGCAGACCGAGTGACGGCGGACAGTCGATAAATACATAGTCGTAATCGTCCTTCACCTGATCGAGTACGTTTTTCAGACGATACTCTCGGTCGGACATTCCAATCAAATCCAACTCAGCGCCTGCCAGATTAACATTCGCGCCCAGCAGATCAACCCACTTAGTCGATACGATAGCGCTCTTGACATCCGGTTGGTCGGCTACGATCAGGTCGTAAATCGAGGTTTCCAGTGAGCGCGGATCCACGCCAAAACCGGAGGTTGCATTGCCCTGCGGATCGAAATCACACAGCAGAACGCGCTTTTCGCGCTCCGACAACGCTGCCGCGAGGTTGATAGCGGTTGTAGTTTTTCCCACGCCGCCCTTTTGATTGGCAAACGCGATAATCTTCCCCATAGTCATTTCCTCTCGTCCATGGTTTTTTTCTACGGATTTCATTATATCACATTGCACTTTTAATTGCAAAGCAATCGCAGTATTTTTACAGCTGTTTCACGTGAAACATCAAGTATTTTGCCGTTTTACAGGATACAACTGGTAAATTAACCGACTTTTGTTTCACGTGAAACAAAAGAGAGCCGTTCGGCTCTCTTACCTTATTATATATACTTCTACACGCTTTCCGACTTTCTCCAACTTTACCCAGAAGTGCTGTCCGTAACAGCACGTAAAAAGATCGCGCGACACTGTCATGTCGCGCCTGCGTAGAGTAGCTGACATGTGTAGCAGTACATTATCTGTGAACTGCGAATAGTCTACGAAAGTCATACAAGAGTAATCCAACTGCCGTTCCCCTTTTTCGCAGCAGTTGCCGCTCTCCGATTTTCGCCGTGCTTCCTAAAGGGAAAGGGGTGCTTCACAAGAGGGTGGAAACCGTAGGTGTCTACCCTCTTGTGCCCCTGCCGGGCAGGCAAGTCAGGTTCGCTTCACAAGCGACCATTAAATGTTTCACGTGAAACAAAATCCGCCCTCCTGTGGAACAAAAGTGTTTCACGTGAAACATCAGCTCTTTGCGTGCGGAATATTGATTGTCAGCGTAATTCCATCCTCGTTTTCCTGCCGGTCTACGGTTGCACCGATTCCGGCATCCACCATTACGCCGACCGCCCGATTGAGCGTATTCAGGAAAAAACGCACATCCTTAATAAGCCGCACAACATTATCCTTATGCGGCGGCTCCGCTAACTCCGGATGCTTTTTCTGCTCCAGCAGGTTCTCGATATACTCCTCCGATCGGCTGACGTTTAATTCGTTCTCGATAATATAGTGCGTTGCGTTCATCCGTTCCTCATCATCATGCAGACGCAGCAGACATCGCGCGTGCCGCTCTGTAAGGTTCGCACTGCGAATCAATTCCATATTCTGCGGAGAAAGCCGCAGCAGACGCAACTTATTCGCCACCGCAGACTGTGTTTTCCCTACTTTACGCGCGGCTTCCTCCTGCGTCAGTCCGTACTGATCGATCAGACGCTTGAAACCGTAGGCTTCCTCGAAAAAATCCAAATCACGCCTTTGCAGGTTCTCCACAAGCGCAATCGCCGAGGAATCCTCGTTATCTGCCGCAATCAGCAGACACGGTACGTCGTTGAGCCCTGCAACACGCGCAGCGCGCAGTCTCCTCTCCCCTGCCACCAGCTCGTAACCGCCTCCGGGCGCACGCCGTACGGTCAGCGGATTGAGTACGCCGTACTGCCGAATGCTCTCTGCCAGCTGCGCAATTGCCTCCGGATCAAAATATTTCCTCGGCTGATTGGGATTGCGCGCAATCTCACTCACACGAATACGCCGCAGCGTGCGATCCTCTTTGCCGGAAACCAGCGTTAATACAGACATCATGGTTAACCACTCTCCAATTCGTCTTATTCGTTCATTTTATTCGCGCTTATCTCTGCCGCACCACCAGCAGAATGTCGCCCTCGGTAATAGATTACCATATAATTACATATTGACAAGTAAAATCGACCGCGCAATCTGCAAAATTCAACGAAAATATGACAAATTATATCTGATATCTATAATTTTTCCCTATTTTCGGGCAAAAAATACCCTCTGTAATTTTCCGTACAGAGGGGTACTTTCCGTATATTTCTCGCCTGATTTACAGCGGCGAAGTCTGTATTTTCTTGAAGCGGCGCGGATACTTTTCCGGTGTTTCCTGTGTTTTCTGCAGGCGCACGATGGCGCGGGAAACCTCATCGAACGGCACAGTGTAGTGCAGCACTTCAGCGTCCGGCGCACCGAGAATCATGCGGGCGTTTGCCGCTGTTTCAACTTCCTCTGTGCAGTCTTCGGCCTTCATGGCGAGGAACGCACCGCCGACCTTGATCATCGGCAGCGCCAGTTCACTCAGCACGCGCAGATCGGCTACCGCACGCGACACCGCAAGATCAAACGTGTCGCGGTTGTCCCTGGCGTAATCCTCCGCACGGGCATGCACCGCCGTGACGTTGGTCAGACCCAGATCGGCGATGACTTCATTTAGAAAATCAATGCGCTTGCGCAGCGCGTCGAGCAGCACAAACTCGGTCTGCGGGCACAGAATCGCCAGCGGCATGCCCGGAAAACCGGCTCCCGTTCCCACATCGAGCACGCGTCCATCCTGCGGCATATATGGTGCCAGTGCCGCGCAATCGAGGAAATGCCGGGTCACGATTTCTGTTGGATCGGTAATGGCAGTCAGATTCATAACCTTGTTTTTCTCGCGCAGAATCTCGGAATAGCGCAGTAAGTTGTCCGCTGCAGACGGACACTCTGCGACGCCCAGCTCGCGCAGACCGGCGGTCAAAAGCTCGCGTTCGGTCATGCCTTTTCCTCCTTTTTATGGGTCTCGATGTAGATCATCAGTGCCGTGATATCCGCCGGTGAAACGCCCGAAATACGAGCCGCCTGACCGAAATTCAGCGGCTTGACGGCGTTCAGTTTCTGACGTGCCTCCAGTCGCAGCGAGTCCACCTCGCTGTAGTCCAGATCGAGCGGCAGCGGGCGGCTCTGCAGCTTGCGGTACTGCTCCACATCGCGCATCTGGCGCTCGATATAACCCGCGTATTTGACGCGGATTTCCACCTGCTCACGGATAACAGCGGGCAACTCCGGACGCTCAGGATCGAACATTGCAAGGTCCGCATAGCTGAGTTCCGGGCGGCGCAGCAGGTCGATCAGCTTGCAGCCCGCCTTGAGCGGTGTAGAGTTTTTACCCGCAAGAAAGCCGTTCAATTTATCAGTCGGCGCCACGCCGACCGAGGCTGTGCGGTCGATCTCTGCCTGCACTGCTTCGTACTTTTTACGCACCTTTTCGCCGCGTTCCGGCGAATTCAAGCCAACTCGAACACCGATCGGCACCAGACGTTCATCTGCGTTATCCTGACGCAGAAGCAGGCGGTATTCCGAGCGTGAGGTCATCATGCGGTAGGGTTCGCTCGTGCCGCGCGTCACCAGATCATCGATCAGCGTACCGATGTAGCCGTCCGCACGGTCGAGTACAAGCGGCTTCTCACCCTTGATTTTGAGCGCAGCATTGATGCCCGCAACCAGTCCCTGCGCAGCCGCCTCCTCATAGCCGGACGAGCCGCAGAACTGGCCTGCGCCGTACAGTCCGGGCACCTTTTTCGTCTCGAGCGTCGGCCGCAGCTCCAGCGGGTCGATGCAGTCATACTCGATGGCGTACGCCGGCCGCATAATCTCCGCGTTCTCCAATCCCTTGACCGAGCGCAGCATCTCCCGCTGCACGTCGAACGGCATGGACGACGAGAAGCCCTGCACATAGACCTCCTCGGTGTCCAGACCCATCGGCTCAAGGAACAGCTGGTGGCGCGGCTTATCCGCAAAGCGCACCACTTTGTCCTCGATAGACGGACAATAGCGCGGTCCTACACCCTCAATCTGACCGCCGTACAGCGGCGAACGGCTCAGATTTGCGCGGATGATTTCATGTGTTTTCGCGGTCGTGTAGGTCAGATAACACACCGCGCGATTGTCCGGCGGGTGGTCGGTATCGAACGAAAACGGGATGATCTCATCCTCACCGGCCTGCTCCGCCAGATCGGTATAATTAATTGAACGGCGATTGATGCGCGGCGGCGTACCCGTCTTAAACCGCTGCAGCCGCAGTCCCAGACCGCGCAGTGACTCGGTGAGCGGCTTGGCTGCCGCCATGCCGTCCGGACCGGATTCGCGGGTGTACTCGCCGATGATAACGCGTCCGCCGAGGAATGTGCCGGACGCAATGACAGCCGCCTTGACCGGATGGCGTGCACCGATAGCGGTAACAACCGCAGAAACGGCACCGTTCTCCACCTCAACGGACACGATCTCGTCCTGCATGAGAAACAGATTTTCCTGCCGCTCAAGCGTGTGCTTCATATACTCTCTGTATTTAATGCGGTCGGCCTGTGCACGCAGCGAGTGCACTGCCGGTCCCTTGCCGCGGTTGAGCATGCGGTACTGGATGCAGGCCGCGTCAGCCGCACGCGCCATCTCACCGCCGAGCGCATCTATCTCGCGTACAAGGTGTCCCTTGGCTGTGCCGCCGATCGCCGGATTGCATGGCATATTGCCTACGGCGTCCAAATTGATCGAAAAACACGCTGTTTTTGCACCCAAACGTGCTGCAGCCAGTGCCGCCTCAATACCGGCATGACCGGCGCCGATCACCGCTACATCAAAGCTCTCCGCCGGAAAAACCGTCATTGGCGCTCTCTCCCCTTTCAAAAAATTCCTGTGATTTCGGTTGTGTGAAACCTGTGCGTAATTGTTGATAACTCTGTGGATACTGTTGATAACTTGTGAGTTTTTGACCATATTTTTATACGCACAGTTTTATTTTTGTTTTGTTATTACAATAAGTAGTTGAATATAGGGCAATTTTCCGGGTTATCCACTATATCTCGTATACCGCCGGATAGAAGTTGTGCACAAGTGGTTTTTACCTCATTTTTACCTGCGGACATACAGTATATATCATACACGATTTCAGCATAAAATAAAAGAGGACGTTTGCACAGATTGCAAACGTCCTCTCTGAATTTTAAGTGCAATTTCTCTTAATAACAGCTGCAGCAGCATCACTTTCCGACGCAGAAGTCGCTGAAAATGCGGGTGACAACGGCATCGGTCACTGTTTCGCCGGTGATCTCGCCCAGTGCGGTAATCGCGCCCTCGGCATCCATCACGACCGCATCCGGCGTCATACCGGATTGCGCCGCATACAGCGCCGCTTCACAGCGTTCGGCAGCACGCGCCAGCGCCGCCGCCTGTCTTGCGTTGGTGATGAGTGCACCGTCAAATGCGCCGTCTCCCAGACCCACAGTTCGCGGAATAAGATTGAGCAGCTTATCCAGTCCGTCACCGGTTTTCGCAGAAAGCGGCACGATGTGCAGGAAGTGCTTTTTCAGCAGCTTTTCATCCAGCTGCTGCGGCAGATCGACCTTGTTCACAACCGCGATTGCGCGGTGGCCTGCCGAGCGTGCCAGCACGAGCATATCCTCGTCGCTGATGGGCTTGGAGCCATCAAACACAGCCAGGATGAGCGAGGAAGCCGAAGCCTCCGCCATCGCCCGGTCAATGCCCGCCTGCTCGACCGGATCGTCCGTGTTGCGCAGACCCGCCGTATCGGTCACGCGCAGCAGAATCTGCCCGACCTTGACATTCTCCTCGATGAGATCGCGGGTCGTGCCCGGAATATCAGTCACGATCGCCCGCTCGCGACCGAGCAGCGTGTTCAGCAGCGTGGACTTGCCCGCGTTCGGTCTGCCGAGGATGACGCACGGTACGCCTTCTCTAAGAATACGGCCGCGCTCGTAGCTTTCCGCCATGCTGTACAGACGGCTTGTCGTGCGGTGCAGCAGCGCCGCCGCGTCCTCGAACAGCACCGGATCAATGTCCTCGTCCGGGAAATCCACGACCGCGTGAAAATGCGCCACCATGCCGAGCAGCTCATCGCGCATCTGCTGCACGGGAGAGCCGACCGCGCCCATGACCTGTGCCACCGCATTCTGCGCCGCCTCTGCGGTGCGCGCGGTGATCAGATCATGCACGGCTTCGGCCTCAGAAAGGCCCATTTTGCCGTTTAAGAAGGCGCGGCGAGTAAACTCACCTGCCTCTGCCTGCCGCACGCCCTGCGCGAACAGAGCGTCCAGACCGGCACACAGCACGGCTGTCGAGCCGTGGCACTGCAGCTCCGCCATCGTTTCACCCGTATAGGTGTGCGGTGCGTGCAGCGCGACAGCGTAGCAGCAGTCGATCACATTGCCGGACTTGTCCGTCAGCGTGCCGTAAACCAGCTTCTGCGAGGGTGCTTCCGTAAGCGGCTTGCCGTTCTTCGCCTGAAAAACGGCATTTATCGCTTCGATTGCGCGTTCACCCGACACGCGGATCAAACCGATCGGTCCGCCGGAGGAGGAAATTGCGGCAATCGTATCGTTCATAACGAATACCCCGATTTAACCGCGGTCGCGGTTGCGATAGCTGTTATCCGGCGCAATAACAACGCGGCGACCCGGCTCGGTGCCGGTCGAATAGGTGGTCACACCGTTGAAGTCCTGCAGCGCGGCATGGATAATGCGGCGCTCATACGGGTTCATCGGTTCGAGCGTCATGGAGCGATGCGCCTTAACGACCTTCATCGCCATCTTGCGGGCCAGGCGCTCCAAGCTTTCCGCGCGCTTCTCGCGGTAGTTTTCGGTATCGACAGACAGACGAACGTGCTCATCCAGTGCGTTATTCAGCACCAGAGAGCCGAGGTACTGGATGGCATCCAGCGTGTCGCCGCGGCGGCCGATGATCGGGCCCATATCCGGACCGGAAATCTCCAGACGAAGCTGGTCGCACTCTACCTGCGGCAGGGTCTTAACCTGACCCTCAACGCCCATCTTTGCCAGCAGACCGGTTACAAAATCGGTAGCCAGCTTTTCCGCCTGCTGCATGCCTGCTTCGGAAACCGGGATCAGCTCACGCTCCTTGGGAACGGACGGCGTGATCGGACGGTCCTCACGCGGGCGGCGCGGACGGCGGTCACGGCCATTGCGGTCGCCGCGGTCACGGCGCGAACGGTCGCTGCGCTCACGGCGCGGCGGACGCTCAAACTCCAGCTTTTCCGGTACAAAGTCTGCCGGAGCAGCCTTTACCAGACGCGGCGTGTTATCATCCGTGGTGATAGACAGCTTCTGCGGCTTCTCTGCGGGTTTCTCCTGCTTCGGAGCCGGCTTTTCTGCCTTGACAACAGGCTTCTCCTGCTTCGGCTCAGCCTTGGGAGCGGGCTTGCGCTCCTCACGCTTTACCTCCGGCTTTGCCGCCGGAATATCCGGTGCTTCATAGGTCACGCGCACGCGTGCCGGCGTTGCGCCGATACCCAGAAAGCCCTTTTTGCCGATCTCGAGTACCTCTACCGATACGTCGTCACGCTCCAGACCGAGCTGCTTGAGAGCATTCTCGACTGCTGCGTCACGGTTTTCACCGGTAGCCTCAAAAAACTTCTGCATGATTTACTTGTCCCCCTTTTTGTTCTTTGCGTTCTGGGACTGCTGCTTCTGTGCAGCCTTGTGTGCTTCACGCTTGGCCTGCTTCTCTGCCTCGATGCGGGCAGCCTCAGCAGCCTGCTTGGCCTCCTGCTTGCCGCGGAGCGTCTTGGTGAGGATGATCTCCTGTACGCAGGTAAATACGTTGTTGAAGATCCAGTAGATGCCGATCGCACCCGGAAGGATGAACGCAAAGTACAGCGACATCAGCGGCATCATAAAGTTGAGCATCTTCATCTGACCTGCTGCCGCAGAGTTCTGCGTGCCCTGCATCTTCTGCATGATGTAGGAGGACAGGAATGCGGTCAGACCGGACAGGATCGGGATGATCCAGATAATGCTCGGATGAGAGATAGACGGCGTATCAGCCAGATTCAGACCAAAGAAGTGGAAATCCAGCGGGAAAATGGTCTCGCCGCTCTGCAGGCAGTTGGTAACAGCATCCGAGAAATGGCCGCTTCCGTCCACGAAAGCGTTCAGCTTCTCGGCGATCAGGATCTGAACGGTGTAGTTTGCGCCCGCAAGCTGATCCAGACCGATCATCTGCGCCAATGCGATAACTGTCTCGCGGCTCAGGCCAACGATGTACTGCAGCGGCTGCTGAACCGCGTAGTACAGACCCATCATGATCGGCAGCGGGATGAGGTTGGGCAGACAGCCGCTCATCGGGCTGACGCCGTGCTTCTCATACAGCTTCTGCATCTCCTCGTTGAGCTTGACACGGTTGTTCGCGTACTTCTTCTGCAGCTGCTGGAGCTCGGCGTTCATCGCGCTCATGGCGAGCATACTCTTCTTGCTCTTGATGGTCAGCGGGATGCAGACCAGCTTTACCAGCAGCGCGAACAGAATAACGGCAAGACCGTAGTTCTGTACAATGCTGTACAGCCACTGCAGGAGCAGGCCGAACGGTCGAACGATCAAAATACCGAACAGCTTCGGATCTTTGATCAGGTTAGAAAGTTGATCCAGGGTCATAAAAACCTCCATGTTAAATTGTAAAACGACACAGTGAAAAGGATTTTGCAAAGCAAAATCCTCACTTTACCGCCGTAAGGCGGTATTTCATCGGAAATTCTCCGAATTTTCATAAATTTCGGGGACATGTGCCTCGGAATTTATACAAGAAAGAAAATCTGTGTACCGCAGAGCGACGCGCAGATTTTCGCCCGGGACATATCCGCGTTTGACGTGGTATGTCCTTCTCGTCCGAAAGCGTGGTTTCGGACGAATTAAGGAACCGGGTCATAGGGTCCTCTCTTAGAGAAAGGATTGCAGCGGCAGATGCGCTTAAACGCCAGCCAGCCGCCCTTGAGTGCACCGTATTTCTCGATGGCCTCGATCGCATACTGCGAGCAGGTCGGGATATACCGGCAGCAGGGCGGTTTGTTTGGAGAAATATACCGGCGATAAAACCGGATCATCGCCAGCAGCAGCCGCTTCATGTCCGAGCTGCCGCAACCTTGTTGTCCTTCAAGGCACGCAGCAGCGATTTTTCGATTTCCTGATAGCTTGCGCCTACGGCCCGTACCCGTGCGACTAGCACAAGGTCGATGCCGTCGGCAAATTTGTCCTCGTTGAGACGGTACGCCTCACGGAACAAACGCTTGATGCGGTTTCTTTTCACCGCACACGCCAGCTTGGCGCTGACAGTGAGCCCCAACCGGTTGTAGCCGAGCTTGTTCCTGCGGCAGTAGATCACAACGTGTTTTCCTGCCGTGGACACGCCACGATGATACAATCGGCGGAATTCATGGTTTTCCTTTAAGGATACTGTTTTTTTCATCTTCTGATGCTCCCGTTTTTTCCTGATGCCCTCGAAAAAAACGTATTTTTTCTTTGCATCTGATGGTTTGCAAAGCTGATTTTACTGTTTCGTTCGTTTCGGTCAGTAAAATCCGAACCGGAATACCGTATTTTCGCTGCATGGACTGCACCCTAAACAGAATGACACCGCTCCAGACAGCGATTGCTTGAGTGGTGTTGCCCGTAAACGAAAAAACGAGCCGCACGAATGCGGCTCGTTACGAACTTTTTTGCGCCGCTGGCGCGAATTTTCAGGAAGTCTGAATACTCCCTTTACAGGCTGTCATTAAGCAGACAGCTTAGCGCGACCCTTAGCGCGACGGCGTGCAAGTACCTTGCGGCCGTTGGACGTGGACATACGCTTACGGAAGCCGTGCTCCTTGGAGCGCTGACGCTTCTTCGGCTGGAACGTTCTCTTCATAACTTTGTGCACCTCCCTGTTCTAAAATTTACAGATGGGCACCGGCATAGGTCCGGCGCAAGACGCGGGCATATGCCGCTGCCTGTCTGCATAATAGGATACGATATTTATTATCCTATATAGGTTCGATTTTGTCAAGTATTTTTTCCGACCCTCGGAACGAATTTCAGCAGTTTGCACAGGTTGTCAACATGTTGTGGATAAGTAGAAACATATGCTCAATGGCTTGCGGAATCTCGGTTTTCAGCAATCTGTGGATTTTCGGATTTTCGCGGAAAATCCGTCTATTCTCGATGAATTTTTGCAGAAATTCCGCATTTTTCATAAAAAACGCCGTGCATTTTTCCTAACCGGCTTTAATTTTCGATTATTTTGACGCAAAAAACGCCGATTTTTTTAAATTCTGCGAAGTAAATAAACCGGTTCTGCTGTTCAAAATCATGCTGCCATGCGGCACGCCGCCGAACAGTTATCCACATCGACGCATTGAACTTGTGGATAAAATATGCTATTATAAAATAGAATCATTATCGACAGGAGGCGCCCTATGGCAAACAATATATTGGAGATGGCGCTCGAGCAGCTGGACTTCCCTCCTTCCACCATTTCCGCTTGGTTTGACGACGTAACGGTCGTTTCCTTTGGGGATAATCGGCTAGTGCTGCACTCTCCGGTGCCCTTTAAGAAAGAATTTATCGAGTCCAAATTTATCGCTCCTTTACAGGAGGTGCTGCACAACCTGACCGGCGACCCGATCACGGTCGTTGTGGTGACCGGCGAATACACCGCGCCGAGCACGAGCACTTCTCCGTATGACGACTACACATTTGAGCGTTTTATCGTTGGTTCGAGCAACAAATTCGCGCATGCGGCTGCACTTGCGGTTTCGCAGCGTCCGGCGGCAGAGAACAACCCGCTCTTCATCTACGGCAACTCGGGTCTGGGCAAAACGCATCTGATGTATGCGATCGCAAACGTGCTGCGCCGCACCCATCCGGAATACCGCATTATATATGTAAAGGGTGAGGATTTCACCAACGAGCTGATCACCGCCATCCAGGAAGGCAACGTACAGGCGTTCCGCAACAAGTACCGCATGGTTGACCTGCTGCTGCTGGACGACGTGCAGTTCATCGCCGGCAAGGAGCGCACGCAGGAAGAATTTTTCCATACCTTTAACGCGCTTTATGAGGCAAAAAAGCAGATCGTGCTCACTTCTGACCGTCCGCCGAAGGAAATCAACACACTCGAGGACCGCATGAAGACCCGTTTTGAATGGGGTCTGCTGGCTGATATTCAGCCGCCTGATTTTGAGACCAGAATCGCCATTATCCGCGATAAAGCGGTCAAAATGGGCGTTGAACTGCCCGATGACGTATCCAACTACATTGCAGAGAATATCCAGGCAAATATCCGCCAGCTCGAAGGCGCGGTTAAAAAGATCAAGGCCATGCACGAGCTGATGGGCGAACGCATCACGGTTTCGCTTGCAGAAAACGCGATCGACGCGCTGCGCACCGAGAATCCGGGTCTCAATCCGACACCGGAGCGCATTATGGAAGCGGTAGCGAACTACTTCTATATCCCGGTCGAGCAGATGATCTCACAGAACCGCTCCAAGGATGTGGCCTACCCGCGGCAGATGGCAATGTACATGATCCGGCAGGAGCTTGAATACTCCTTCCCCGATATTGCAAAGATATTCAAGCGCGACCATACCACCGTCATGCACGCCTGCAACAAGATCGAGGAGGAGCGCAAGAACTCCCGCGAAACCGAGGACGTCATCAAAAAGCTGCATAATAATATCCGAGGCGACGGTTGATCTTTACCGTGCATTCGTGCAAAACGACTTTTCCACAGCCTGAAAATGCACAGTCTAATTATCCCCAATTAACCTGTGGATTCCACATGGATAACTCTGTGGATAAATAACGGGGCTATTTTCACTGTGTATCGTTTATTTTTCATCCACAACCTCCTGTGTACGACATTTCCCGCGCCATACCTGAGGATTTTCGGGTTTTCCCCAATTTCCCCAGGTACTACTACGAATACTATATCCTATCCTTCTATTCTGTGTGATCTTTCTCGCCGCCGGCAACGCCTGCTGAAGGCTGTTCGTGTGTCGAGGACACAGTCATTAAGAGGTGTGTGTAATCGCACAGTGTTCGTCGGTGTGTATTTATAAATATGCAGACATTGCATAAATCGACTCTTTGTTTTATTTCCATTTTTGAGAGGAGCAACTATGAAGTTTTCCTGTGAAAAAGAAACACTGCTGAATCTGCTCAACATCGCCTCCCGCGCAGTAACCGGCAAAAGCTCGATGCCGCTGCTCGAAGGTCTGCTGCTGGCAGCCGATGCAGACACCCTGACCATCACCGGCTACGATCTGTCTATGGGCATCCGCACGACCGCGCAGGTCGATGTGGTAGAGCCCGGCAGAATCGTACTGAATTCCCGCCTGTTCTGTGACATCGTTCGCAAGCTGCCGCAGGACGTGGTCTACCTTGAGACCGACGACAAACTGATGACCACCATCAAGTGCGGCCGGTCAGTGTTCAACCTGATGGCCAGCGAGGCTGACGAATATCCGGCTCTGGCTGATGTGGCCAGCGACAAGGGGCTCTCTCTGCCGCAGCCCATCCTCAAGAGCATGATCGCGCAGACCATTTTCTCGGTTTCGGATAACGAATCCAAGCCCATCCACACCGGCTGCTTGTTTGAAATCGAAGGCAGCCGCCTGAACGTCGTGGCCGTTGACGGCTACCGCCTGTCTGTACGCCGTGAGACCGTCGAGGGCGTTCCCGGTGATATGAAGTTTGTTGTGCCGGGCACGTCCCTGCGCGAGATCGAACGAATTCTGGACGATGATGACGATATTGTCGAGATTTTCCCGGATTCCAAGAACATTTTGTTTCGCATCGGCAGCACGACTCTCATTACTCGTCTGATCGACGGCGAGTTTCTCAACTACCGTGCGGCCATTCCGAAGGAGTTCGAGCACGAGGTTTCGGCGGATCGCCAGGAGCTGATCCAGTGCATCGAGCGTGTCTCTCTGATCGTGTCGGAAAAGCTGAAAAACCCGATCCGCTTCCACTTTGACGGCTCGTATGTGCAGATGTCGTGCGTGACCGCGATCGGCAAGAGCTATGACGAATGCCCGTTTGACGGCTCGATCGAGAACCTTGAGATCGGCTTCAACAACCGCTACATTCTGGAGGCGTTGCGCGCGGCCGGCGATGAGCAGGTGAAGCTGCAGCTCAAGGGCGCACTCAACCCGATGATCATTTCGCCGATGGAAGGCGATAAATACACCTATCTTGTACTGCCTGTGAGACTGAAAGCCAATGACTGAAATTAAAATTGAAACCGAATTCATCAAACTTGATGCACTGCTCAAATTTGCAAACCTGGTAAGCTCCGGCGGCGAAGCGAAGATCCGCATTGCCGAGGGCGAAGTGCTGGTAAACGGCGAAATCTGCACCATGCGCGGCAAAAAGCTGCGTTCCGGTGACACGGTGGAGCTGGATGGCGAGCAGGTATGCATCAAATAAAATAAACACAGCGTACGATAATAAACGCGATTTTGCGCGTTCGTTATCGTACAAAATGTTCAATACGGAGAAGTCCATGTACATCAAGTCGTTAAAACTGCAGAATTTCCGCAACTACGCGGAGGAATCGTTTGCGTTCGATCCGGCGGTCAACCTGATCTGCGGCGAAAACGGACAGGGCAAAACCAACCTGCTCGAAGCGGCAGCGGCCTGCTCGACTATGCGGCTGTTTCGCACGGCTCAGAAAAAAGAGGGGCTGCGGTTCGGAGAGAATCATGCCTTTATCTTTGCTGATTTTGTCGCGCAGGAGCGCGATATCTCGCTTGAACTGCGGTTTTCCCGCGCAAAAGCGATGGAAATCTATAAAAACGGTGTGCGGCAGAAACGCCAGTCAGACACACAGGGACTGCTCAAAACCGTACTGTTCTGCCCGGAGGACCTGATGCTTGTCCGCGCCGGAGCGGCGGCTCGGCGTCGGTTTCTCGATACTGCGCTGTGCCAGATGCGGCCAAACTATGCGCGCTATCTCGAGGAGTACAACCGTCTGCACGAGCATAAAACGCGCATTCTGCGCGACAGCGAAGAGAAGCCTTCCCTGCTCTCCATGTGGGAGGATTTCTCGCTTCGCATGGCGCATATCGGCGCGCAGATTATCCGCTACCGCGCGTACTACTGCCGTAAGCTGCTCAAGGCTGCGGCCGCCGTCTATGCAGATATCGCGCCGCATGAGGTGCTCTCCGGTGTGTATAAGACCGTGTCGAGTGTCAGCGACCCGTTTGCAGACGCACGGACGATCGAAAAGCAACTCATCGACCATGCGTTCAGCCATAAGACCGCCGAGATTGCAGCAAAAAGCTGTCTCTCCGGTCCGCATAAGGACGATTTGGAACTGTTGCTGGATGGCCGCAGTGCCGCTTCCTTCGGCTCTCAGGGACAGGTGCGGACCTGCACATTATCGCTTAAACTCGCCGAGCGTGAGCTATTCTTCGACGAGGACGGCGAGTATCCGGTGCTGCTGCTCGACGATGTGCTCAGCGAGCTTGACCGCCGTCGTCAGGACTTTGTGCTCAACCGCATATCGGCGGGTCAGGTCATGATCACCTGCTGCGAGGACGGCATCTCGGAAAAGCTGCGTGCAGGCGCGGTTTTCCACATCCAAAACGGCAAAAAATCCGCAGAAACACACTGAAATCACATATTTTTACAAACTATTGCACGGCGGGAACAGATACCACCTCGAAATTCCCTGCCGTGCCCTTGTTTTCTTTCAAAAAAACAGAGAAATATTTGTTTTTCCTTAGGTTTAGGGTACACAATTAGTGAAAAAAGTGGTATAATTAAATCCAGTTAGTAATTAGGAATTGGGGTGTCGCGCACGGCGCGATTGTTGAAACGGATAGAAAATCCGCAGGACTTTAATTACGCATTACTAATTTCTAATTATTCCGGAGGAATAGAATGTATTTACATTTAGGTCAGGACTACATCGTGCCCTTGCAGAGCGTAGTTGCGGTGTTCGATATGGACACGGCGACCACATCCAAGCGCACGCGCCTGCTGCTTGAACGCCTGCAGGACGAGGGACGGATCATCGAGCTGTACGACGATCTGCCGCGCGCGGCTGTGCTGTGCGAAAACGCCCTCGGTGAGACCCTGTACCTGACGCAGCTTTCTCCGCAGGCGATTCAGCGCCGCGCTGAAAAGGGCTACGCCGTGTAGGCTCCGCCTTCGTCGAAAAACACATTTTTCGACGAAAAGGATATGCCGCGTATACGCGGACATATCCCAAGCTACGAAAAGTTCCGCCCGATGGTTGAAACTTTTCTCCGCACTTGTATAAAAAGTGTGATACATACTCCCACTTTTTATGAATTTCCGATGGAAATTCTATTTTATGCGCGCTGACGCGCGATTTGTTTTGTTCCCGCAATTTCTGGAAAGGAAATTTAACGATATGAGTGAAGAAATCGAAATCAAGGACGAAGTGCTCGACCTGAAGGTTACCGAGACCTATGATGAAAATCAGATTCAGGTACTCGAAGGCTTAGAGGCTGTCCGCAAACGCCCGGGTATGTACATCGGCTCTACCTCGGCACGCGGTCTGCACCATCTGGTGTACGAAATCGTCGATAACTCGATCGACGAGGCGCTGGCAGGCTACTGCACGCACATCGAAGTTACGATTGAAAAGGGCGATATCATCCGCGTTGCCGATAACGGCCGTGGTATTCCCTGCGGTATTCACCCGCAGATGGGCATCCCAACGCTCGAGGTTGTACTCACCGTCCTGCACGCAGGCGGCAAGTTCGACGGCTCCGGCTACAAGGTATCCGGCGGCCTGCACGGCGTTGGTTCGTCGGTCGTAAACGCGCTGTCCGACTGGCTGGAGGCCGAGGTACGCGATGGCCATACCAAGCACTACATGCGCTTTGAGCGCGGTGTAACGACCGTCAAGATGCGCGATACGCCGTGTGAGAGCGAAACCGGCACGACCATCCGCTTCCACGCGGACCCGGAGATCTTCGAGACTACGGTCTACGAATACGATGTACTCGAAAAGCGTCTGCGTGAGCAGGCGTTCCTGAACGCCGGACTCAAGATCACGCTGCGCGACGAGCGCGATGATGAGCCGGTCGAGGAGGTCATGCACTACGAGGGCGGTATCCGTCAGTTCGTGGAGCACCTCAACCGCACGAAGACGCCGCTGCACGATCAGGTGATCTACATGGAGGGCAGCCGCGATACCTCGATGGCCGAGGTTGCCATGCAGTATACCGACAGCTACAGTGAGCTGATGCTGTCCTTTGCCAATAACATCAACACCACCGAGGGCGGTACGCATGAAACCGGCTTCAAGGCCGCGCTTACCCGTGTACTCAACGATTACGGCAAGAAATACAAGCTGCTCAAGGACGATGAGTCCTTCAAGGGCGAGGACGCGCGTGAGGGGCTGACCGCGATTATCTCGGTCAAGCTGCAGGAAGCGCAGTTCGAGGGCCAGACCAAGACCAAGCTGGGCAACAGCGAAATGCGTGCGCTGGTGGACGCGATGGTTTCCGAGAAGCTGATGACCTTCTTCGAAGAGAACCCGCAGGTGGCCCGCACCATTATCGAAAAGGCGCAGACCGCCGCGCGTGCCCGTGAGGCTGCAAAGAAGGCGCGCGAGATGACCCGCCGCAAGTCCGCACTGGATTCGGCTTCCCTGCCGGGCAAGCTGGCGGACTGCATTGAAAAGGACCCGACCTACACCGAAATCTACATCGTCGAGGGTGATTCCGCAGGCGGCTCCGCTAAGGAAGGCCGCGACCGCCGTCATCAGGCGATCCTGCCGCTGTGGGGCAAGATGCTGAACGTCGAAAAAGCACGCCTCGACCGTGTTTACGGCAACGACAAGCTCACCCCGATGATCACCGCATTCGGCGCGGGCTTCGGTGATGATTTTGACCTCGCAAAGCTGCGTTACGGCAAGATCATCCTCATGGCCGATGCCGATGTGGACGGCAGCCATATCCGCACCCTGCTGCTGACATTCTTCTTCCGCTTCATGCGCCCGCTGATCGAGCACGGCCATGTGTTCATCGCACAGCCGCCGCTGTTCAAGAACGAAAAGGGCAAGGATGTCCGCTACACCTACACCGAGGAGCAGCAGCGCGACTGCATCGCTGAAATGGGCGAAAATGTGCGCGTACAGCGCTACAAGGGCCTCGGCGAGATGGATCCGCAGCAGCTGTGGGAGACCACCATGGACCCGGAGCATCGTACACTGCTGCAGGTTACGATGGAGGACGCGGCAGCCGCCGATGAAACCTTTGCGCTCCTGATGGGCGAAAAGGTAGAACCCAGACGCGAATTTATCGAGCGAAATGCAAAATATGTAATGAATTTGGACGTATAAGGGAGAAAACTATGCTGTTTTTTGAAAATGATTACGGTTATGGCGCACACCCCAAGGTTTTAGAACATCTGGCACAGACGAATATGGAGCCGGTTTCCGGCTACGGCAACGATAAATTTACCGCTTCGGCGGCAGAAAAGATTAAAGCGGCGGCGGACTGCCCGGATGCTCAGGTGTATTTTCTGACCGGCGGCACACAGACCAACATGGTCGTCATTGATACGCTGCTCCGTCCGTATGAGGGCGTTGTGGCCTCCTCCTGCGGGCATGTGAACACGCATGAAGCCGGCGCCATCGAGTCCACCGGACACAAGGTGCTGACCGTTCCGCATAAGAACGGAAAGCTGGATGCGGACGATCTCCGCGAATATGTTCAGACCTTTTACGCGGACGCAAGCCATGACCATATGGTATTTCCCGGCATGGTGTACATCTCCCATCCGTCTGAATACGGCACGCTTTACACGAGAAACGAGCTGGAGCGCATTTCTGCCGTTTGCAAGGAGTTTGCCATGCCGCTGTTTCTGGATGGCGCACGCCTCGGCTACGGCCTCACGGCGGATACCGATGTGACACTGGCAGACATCGCAAAGCTCACGGATGTGTTCTACATCGGCGGCACCAAATGCGGCGCACTCTGCGGCGAAGCCGTTGTGTTCACGCACGGAAATATGCCGCGCCAGTTTGTCACGATGGTCAAGCGCCGCGGCGCAATGATCGCAAAGGGCCGTCTGAACGCGCTGCAGTTCGATGCCTTGTTCACCGATGGGCTGTACGAGAAAATCTGCGCACCGGCGGTCAAACTCGCCATCAAGCTGCGCGATGGGCTCAAGGCCAAGGGCTATCGCTTCGCGATCGAGTCCCCCACCAACCAGCAGTTCATCATTGTAGAAAACAGCAGACTGCCTGAACTGAAAACCAAGGTAGTTTACAGCTTTATAGAGAAATACGACGCGGAGCATACGGTCATCCGTCTGGCGACCAGCTGGGCGACGACCGAGGAGCAGGTGGACGAGCTTCTCAGTATCCTCTAAGCGATAAAAACAGTCGTTTTCGGCTGAAAGCCAACACTTTTGGAGGCAAAATTAAAATATGAGTCAAGAATACGAACAGCAGAAAATCATGCAGGTCGATCTCGAACGCGAGATGAAGAAAAGCTATATCGACTATGCAATGAGTGTTATTGTCGGCCGCGCGCTGCCGGATGTGCGTGACGGCCTCAAGCCGGTACACCGCCGCATCCTGTACGCCATGTACGAGGACGGCCTGACCTCGGATAAGCCCTACCGCAAGTCGGCAACGACCGTCGGTAATGTGCTCGGCCGCTACCATCCGCACGGTGACGCATCGGTTTACGACGCGATGGTGCGTATGGCGCAGCCGTTCTCGCTGCACTATCCGCTGATCGACGGTCACGGCAACTTCGGTTCCGTGGACGGCGACCCTCCGGCAGCTTACCGTTACACCGAGGCCCGCATGGCCAAGCTGGCAAACTACATGCTGGCGGATATCAAGAAAAACACGGTCGATTTCCAGCCGAACTTCGATGAGGAGCGCCAGGAGCCGGTCGTACTGCCTTCCCGCTTCCCCAACCTGCTGGTGAACGGCTCGTCCGGTATCGCGGTCGGCATGGCGACCAACATCCCGCCGCATAATCTTTCCGAGGTCATCGACGGCACTTGCTATGTCATCGACCATCCGGAAGCCGAGATGGACGAGATCTGCCAGTTCATCAAGGGCCCGGACTTCCCGACCGGCGGCGTTATCATGGGCCGCAGCGGCATCCGCGCTGCCTACGCGACCGGCCGCGGCAAGATCAAGGTTCGCGCAAAGACCGAAATTGTTGATCTGCCGAACGGAAAGAGCCAGATTATCATCACCGAGATTCCGTACATGGTCAACAAGGCGCGTCTGGTCGAGTCCATGGCAAATCTCGTCAAGGATAAGCGTGTGGAGGGCATCACGAATATCCAGGACCATTCCTCGCGTGAAGGCATGCAGATTGTGGTCGATATCCGCCGTGACGCGAACGCGCAGGTCATCCTCAATCAGCTGTTCACCTACTCTCAGCTTGAGGATACCATTTCGATGATCCACATCGCGCTCGTGCCGGGTGCGGGCGGCAAGCTGCAGCCGCGTGTGCTGACGCTGCGCCAGATTCTCGATCAGTATATCGGCTTCCAGAAGGACGTTGTCGAGCGCCGCACGCGTTTTGACCTCAAGAAAGCGCGCGACCGTGCACACATTCTGGAGGGCCTCAAGGTCGCGACCGACAATATCGACCGCATTATCGCCATCATCCGCGCCTCTAAGAACGAGGCCGAAGCCAAGGAAAACCTGATGGCGGAGCCGTTCTGGATCGACCAGATCGCGCTGCTCGGCATCGTGGACGGCTCGGAGCACTTCGAGTTCCACCTCGACGAGCCGCAGGCGCAGGCCATCGTGGATATGCGTCTGGGCCGCCTGTCCGGTCTGGAGCAGGAGAAGATCAACGACGAGTATAAGGACCTCGAGAGCCGCATTGCAGGTTTTGAGGAAATTCTGTCGTGCGATGCGAATATTCTTGCTGTTGTCAAGCAGGAGCTGCAGGAAATCAAGCAGAAATACGGCGACGAGCGCCACACCCGCATCGAAAATGTAGCAGATGAGATTGACATTGAGGATCTCATCGAGCAGCAGGACTGCGCCTATACCCTCACCCACTTCGGCTATATCAAGCGCCAGCCGACCTCGGTTTACCGCGCACAGCGCCGCGGCGGCCGCGGTGTTTCTGCGATGAGCACCCGCGAGGAGGACTTCGCGAAGGATATCTTCACCGCGTCCACGCATGACACCATCCTGTTCTTCTCGGATCGCGGCAAGGTTTACAAGCTGAAGGGCTACCAGATTCCGGAGACCGGACGTTCGGCTAAGGGCATGAACATTGTTAACCTGCTGGAACTGGAAAACGGCGAAAAAATCACCGCAATGTTCCCGATTCAGGAGTTTGCAGACGATAAGTTCCTGTTCTTTGTCACCCGTCAGGGTATTGCAAAGCGCATCGTGCTGAGCGACCTGCAGAACATCCGCCGCGCGGGTCTGCGTGCGCTCAACCTCAACGAGGACGACGCACTGGTTGACGTTCGTCTGACCGACGGCGAGCAGAACATCCTGATCGCCACCCACGAGGGCAAGGCCATCTGCTTTGATGAGAACGAGGTTCGTGCAATGGGCCGTGTGGCTACCGGCGTGCGCGGCATCAAGCTGGCCGAGGGCGATTACGTTATCGGTGCGGCGCGTGCCCGCAAGGACGCATATGTGCTCTCCATCACCGAGAACGGCTACGGCAAGCGTACCCCGGTCGAGGAGTTCACCGTGCATCATCGCGGCGGCGGCGGCATGATGCTGCATAACCTGACCGAAAAGACCGGTTTGGTGGCAGGCATCGCGGTTGTAGACAGCGAAAACGACGTTATGATCATCACCGATGACGGCGTTATCATTCGTACCGGCGTTGAGGAGATCCGCGAATGCGGCCGCGGCTCGCAGGGCGTTATCGTAATGCGCACCGGTGAGGACGTGAAGGTTATCTCGATTGCCCGCACGGACAAGGAGGAGGAAGACCCGGCAGAAGCCGAGGAAGAAACCTCTGAATCCGCTGAAAACGCAGAGTCCACCGAAGAATAAACAGCAAAAGACGAGTCTGTTTGGACTCGTCTTTTTGTGCCTGAAAAACAGAAAAACCGCCTGTAAAGGCGGTTTTTTTGACTTATACAGTTTTACGCGGTAGCGACTGCAGTATCCTCGACCTGCTCGTAAACGATGCTGATGATAGACAGCACTACGGTAGCGGTAGCGATGCAGATATGCTGCAAATCGTCGTTGATGCCATGCGGCTTAGTCGAAGTGCGGTAAGCCTCGTGCATCGTGGAAATGCGGTTCACGAGTGTGTCCACGGTCGTGGGCGGAATAATGGGACTTGCCCATTTCTCAAACTTATCTTCGGTCATACGGCGGCGAATTACCAGTGCAACGCGCTTTTCATAAACATAATGTGCGAGCAGATTGTGCTCGTAGATATCGTCGTTGTGCGGGTAGGTGAAAAAGTCGGTCATGTAGTGGCAGATTTCGCCGAGATCGACCGACAGCTCGCGTCCGTTGGTACGCCCGATGGTATACTTGCGCGTAAAAGTGCGGATTTTTTCCATCACCTCATCCATCATAATGGATGGGTTATGGCGTTTGGTGAGGTAAGTACCGGTCAGATCCGGTTTCAGGTTGCCGTAAATAAAGCCGCTCTGATCAAAGGTCACGCCGCAGGTCTGCTCAACGTAATCCATCAGCAGATTTGCAACGCGAATGTGGGATACGGAATCCATTTATCAGTCCTCCAAGACGGAACACATGTTAATTCTAACAGTAAATATTAAATTAACAAATTCTTAACGCCCGAAAAGCATCCTCTCCGCTTTTCACGATTAAAGCTAGTATAGCACACTTTTTGCACATTGTCTCGCTTTTTTGAAAATTGTAACGCAAACAACACAGAATGTTAACAATTTTGCGGATTATCACAATTTAAGTTGCATTAAATTGGTTATCTTGCCCGGTATTGCTCGCTCTTGAATTTGATTTTGCCCTCAAGTGCCTTGCGCAGACGTGCACACATGGCTTCCCTGTCCTGATTGAGCGTGCCCGCCAGATTAACGTAGTTAGACGCGTGATTTGCACGGAAAACACTGCCCTCGGAGTCGATATGCTCGAGCAGGATGAGGGTTTCGTGCGCGATTTCAATCGGGTTCATCAGGTAGAAACGGCCCTCCTGCCAGTCGCGCATGAGCGGTGTCGGCAGCTCAAACAGCAGGGTCAGCAGGCCAATGTACTCCGGCTTCATGCGGGAGAGTGCTTCTGCGGTCTTGATGGCGTGCTCCTCGCTCAGCTCCAGTGAGCCGAGACCTGCAATGCAGGTAACGGACAGCTTCATGCCGGCTTCCTTGACCATCAAACCTGCACGAACGATCTCATCGGCGGTTTCGCCCTTGTTGATGCGGCGCAGTACCTCATCCGAGCCGGATTCCAGACCCAGATAGATCATCTCCAGACCCAAATCGTGCAGCATGTTCAAATCTTCCTGCTTTTTGCACAGAATGGACGCCGGAGAGCCATAGCTGGTAACGCGCTCGCACTCCGGAAATACCTTCTTGATGTAGCGCAGGATTTCGGCCATGTGCTCGGGACGGCACATCAGCGCATCGCCGTCTGCCAGAAAAATACGGCCGACACGGCGGTACATGCGGCGTGCTTCATCAAAATCTGCTTTGACCTCCTCCAGCTTGCGTACGCGGAAACGCTTTTCCTTGTACATATCGCAGAAGGTGCACTTGTTGTGGCTGCAGCCGATGGTGACCTGCACAATCAGGCTGTATGCCTCAGAGGGCGGACGAAAAACTCTGCCTTCGTATTCAATCATGGGTAAAACTCCTTATTTTAGCTATTTGGATAAACAAAACGGACGGAGTATTCCGTCCGTTTGCTGGTAACATTGGGTTAGTCCTCTTCGGCTTCCGGCTCTTCCTCGGCCTCAGCCTGCGGCTCCTCAGCCGCCGGTTCAGCAGCCTTGGGGGCATCGTCAAATGCATCCTGATATACCGAAGTGTCCGCGCACTCCTCTGCGCATGCGCAGGAGGCACAGTCGGACTCAGCACGCATCATTTCCTCCAGCTCATCCATGGCCTTCAGTTCAGCCTCGTGGTAAACTTCCTCTTCACGCTTTTTCTGAAGCATGACAAGCGCTGCGGTAGCACCGGCTGCACAGGCAAGGCTGGTCAGCAGCAGACCTGCTTTCACCTTGGTAGAATTTTTCACGGTATCCACTCCCTCTCAAATGATGCGGAACTATTTTCATAATAAAAATCAATTAAACAAAATACAGCGTAAATGCCGATTAAGTGCTTTGCCTATACTTTACCATACGGACGGAGCAAAGTCAATGCTAACGGCACATTTAGCCGAGCTCATAGGCGCGCTTAATGCATTTATCGCAGGCTTCCGACACGATTCCGTACAGATCGCGGTCCTCAAGCACCTTCATGCCCTCAATGGTGGTGCCGCCGGGCGAGCACACCGCGCGGATCAGCTCTGCCGGCGTCTTATCGCGGCGCAGCAGCATTTTGGCCGAGCCGATCATGGTCTGACAGATGAGCGTCAGCGCGTCGTCCTCGTTGATACCGTGCTGCTTCGCGCTCTGCACGAACGCGTCCGCATAGGCATACAGGTAAGCCGGAGCCGAACCGGCATACGGAATGACCTCGTTGAGCATGTTCTCCTGCTCAAACGTGACGGTAACGCCCATGGTGTTGAACAGTTCACAGAGTTCGGACAGCTGCTTATCGGTTGCGGCCGCATTCTTAACCAGCTGGGTTGCGCCCTCGCCGAGCATAAGCGGCGTGTTCGGCATCACGCGGATCATTGCGGTGTCCGAGCCGAGCGCACCCTCCAGCTTGGCGAAGGTCACGCCTGCGGCAATGGATACGACAAGCGGCTTCTCCCCTTCATATTTCGCCAGATTCGGCAGGATTTCGTCAAAATTCTGCGGCTTGACGGCCAACAGCACGATCTCGCTTTCTGTGTAGACCTCGGTATAGTCACCTGTGACGGCGTAGCCCTTGGCTGCATGAGCGGCGCGTTTTTCCTCACTGCGGTTGAACATCAGAACCTGCTCAGGCGTGAAACGGCCTGCGCGCACTGCGCCTTCCGCGATAGCGGTACCCATGTTGCCGGCACCGAGAACACCGAATTTGTATTTTTTCATGTCAATACACCTCGTTTATGGTTTATTTTCATATATGCTTAAAGATAGAGAGCAGCCTGCTCTGTGGAAGGAATGCTGCCGTTTCTTTCAAATTATGGCAGATAAAACAATCATATCTGATAAAAGATATTATAGCACAATGGACTTTTCCTGCAAACAGCTTGTGAAAAACTTTCGGATATGGTACAATAAAAATACTTTTATTTCATTATGGCTGTCATTTCGGACAGGCTAAAAGATATTGTATGTAAGGGAGTAAAACACAAAACATGGAACAAAAAAAGAGAAGCAGCTTCTCCAGCCGAATTGGTTTCGTGCTGGCGGCGGCAGGCTCGGCGGTAGGTCTGGGCAACCTTTGGCGATTCCCCTATCTGGCGGCACGGTACGGCGGCGGTATTTTCCTGCTGGTGTATCTCATTCTCGCGCTGACGTTCGGCTTTTCGCTGATGATTACCGAGATTGCCATCGGACGAAAGACCCGTCTGTCTTGTATCGGTGCGTACAAGGCGCTCGATAAGCGGTTCGGATTCCTCGGCTGGCTGGCGGCGTTCGTGCCGTTCATCATCACGCCGTATTACTGTGTTATCGGCGGATGGGTTATGAAATACCTGTTCACCTTTATCAGCGGCAACGCACTGGAGGCGGCCGACAACGGCGGATTTTTCAGCAGTTTCATTGGCTACGATGCGGGTTCGCTGTCCTCGACGATTTTCAGCTTAAATGGACCGACCCCGTGGTTCATCCTGTTCGTGCTGGCGACCACAATTGTCGTTATCTTCGGTGTTGAGAAGGGTATCGAGAAGGCGAGCCGTATCATGATGCCGATTCTCGCCATTCTGGCGATCGTTATCGCAATCTACTCGCTGACCATTCCGGGTGCACTGCAGGGTCTGAAATATTATATTCTGCCTGATTTCTCGCAGTTTTCGGTATCTACCGTGCTTGGCGCGATGGGACAGATGTTCTACTCGATGTCGCTGGCAATGGGTATTATGATCACCTACGGCTCCTATATGCAGAAGGAAAATCTGCTTGAGCACTCTGTTACCCAGATTGAGATTTTCGACACGCTGTTCGCGTTTGTGGCCGGTCTGATGATCATTCCGGCGGTTATCGCGTTTAACGGCGGCGATCCGTCTCAGGTAAACAGCGGTCCGGGTCTGATGTTCATCACTCTGCCGATGGTATTCGACTCCATGAAGTTCGGCACCATTATCGGCGCAGTATTCTTCCTGCTCGTACTGTTTGCGGCGCTGACCTCCTCCATTTCGCTGATGGAAACACTGGTTTCCGTGCTGATGGACAAGGCACACATGAAGCGCAAGACGGCTACCATCGTTATTACGGCAAGCTGCCTGCTCATTGGCATGCTGTCCTGTCTCGGCTATGGTCCGTGGGCAACGATCACCGTTATTGGCATGCAGTTCCTCGATTTCTTTGACTTTATTTCCAATTCCGTGCTCATGCCGATCGTGGCGCTGCTCACCTGCATCTTGATTGGTCATGTAGTCGGCACCAAGGTCATCGCAAACGAGGTAAAGGAAGGCGCCGGTTCGTTCCACCGCGAAAAGCTGCACCGCGTTATGGTGCGCTGGGTGGCTCCGGTGATGCTGGCAGCGATCCTCGCTTCCGAGTTGGCAACCAAGGTATTCCACCTTTTCACTATCTAAAGGCAACACCGCACAATTAAAGCCGCGGCTCCTTGCGCAGGCTCCGGTCGCGCTGCCGCGGCGCTTTGCGGAAATTTTACGCCCTGATTTTGGCTTCGGTTCCTTGCGCGAGTTCCGTCCGCGCTGCCGAGATTTCTTGCAATACGGCAAGTATTGCTGCAAATTCGCGCCTCATCAGTACGCAAAATTTGATCGCAAATCGCTCTTGTTCAATTATGCGGTATTGCCTAACGCTCTCACAGGAGAAAACCAATGAAAACTGTAACCATTTACACGGATGGCGCGTGCTCGGGCAATCCGGGTCCCGGCGGCTGGGGTGCAATCCTGCAGTACGGCAAGGCGGAAAAGGAGCTTTCCGGCTCCGAGCCGTCCACCACGAACAACCGCATGGAGCTGCTCGGTGTAATTACCGCCCTCGAGACCCTCAAGGAGCCGTGCTCGGTCGATCTGTATTCGGACAGCAAATATGTTGTTGACGGCATTACCAAGGGCTGGGCCAAGGGCTGGCGTGCGCGCGGCTGGGTTAAAAGCGATAAGAAACCCGCAAAAAATCCGGAACTCTGGGGTCGTCTGCTCGATTTGCTGGATAAACACGAGGTGCGGTTCCATTGGGTCAAGGGTCACGCGGATAATCCATATAACAACCGCTGTGACGAGCTTGCCGTCGGCGAGTATCAGAAGTATAAGTAAGGCTGTCGCGAAACTACAGTTTCGCCGACAAGCAGGAACGGACCGTGGGCCGTTCCAAAGTCGTCCGAAAGTTCCTATACAGAAACTTTCTCCCTCCAGAAGTGTAAAAACCGAGATACATGCTCCCGGTTTTTACGAATTTGCGAAGCAAATTCTATTTTACGCGCGCTACAGCGCGAATTGGATGGAGCGACAGGAATATCCACTCTTTAGACAAACTGAACACCTTCTTCACATTTGGTGAGGAAGGTGTTATTTTTTGCGTAAAAAGGCCTCTTTTACGCCGATATAGAGTAAAACCACGCCGAAAGCACGCCGCAGCAGATCGGTGTCCACTCTTGCGGCAAGCAGCGCCGCAAGGACCGAGGTCACCACGCCTGCCGGTACGCAGCATTTGACCGCTTCCCTTTCGATGAGTCCGTTTTTGAAGTGTGAAATCAGCGCTGCAGGCGCACACGAGAGAAAATACAGCAGGTTGATGCCGCCCGCCTGATACTGCCCTGTCCCTTCAAAAAGTGTCAGATACAGCAGCAAAAGTGAGCCGCCGCCAATGCCAAAGCCGCTTAAAATACCGGTCAGCAGACCGATTGCGACCGCAAGTACCGCGCTCATAGCAGCAGGACGGCACGGATGCCGCCATAGAGAATCAGCACGCCGAATGCACGGCGCAGCCAGTCCGCCTTTACCCTGCCGAATAGCTTTCCGGCCAGCACGCCGCCTGCCGCGCCGCCGAGCAGATACGGCACCGCCTGCCCAATCGGCAGACCGCCCTTTAGCCAGTAAATCACCGCTGAGACCGCGCACAGCGGGAAAATTACCGCGACTGAGGTCGCAAATGCGCGCTTCTGCTCCATGCCGCACCAGGAAATCAGCAGCGGCACGAGAAATAACCCGCCGCCTGCCCCGAAAAATCCGTTTGCTGCACCGGAAAGTGCACCGGTGACCGCATATTTTACTGAAATTTTCATAAAAGAAACCCTCCGGTGACAGTTTGCACCGAAGGGCTTGCTTTTATGTGTATTATTTGTCGGCTTCGCGCTCGCGTTCCTCTTCCTTTTTGAGCTTCTGCTCGTTGGCGTAAACACGGTTCTGCAGACGGCACAGCTCCTGTGCAAGCGGGTCCGGCAGGTTGACCTGGTCGAGTGCATATGCCGGGGACGGACCGACACGCTGACCGGCAATCTTGACGACGCGCGCTTTGATGCCGACAACCGTGGAATCCGGCGGAACCTCCTGCAGTACGACAGCATTCGCGCCGATACGGCTGTTGTCACCCACCTTGAACGGTCCGAGAACCTTCGCGCCGGTCGAAATGAGCACGTTGTTGCCAATGGTCGGATGACGCTTGCCGGTGTCGTGACCGGTACCGCCGAGCGTTACACCGTGGTAAATCGTGCAGTCATCACCAATCTCGGCGGTTTCACCGATAACGATGCCCATGCCGTGGTCAATAAACAGGCGTTTGCCGATCTTTGCGCCCGGGTGGATCTCAATACCGGTCATATGCCGCGCAAACTGCGACAGCGCACGCGCAAGAAAGAAATGCTTGTGTTTGTACAGCCAGTGCGCCTGACGGTGGTAAAACAGGGCGTGAAAGCCCTGATAGAGCAAAACAACTTCCAGTGTGGTGCGTGCTGCCGGGTCGCGGTTCCGGATCGAGCGTGCATCCTCGAGCAATCCCTTAAAAATCATAGTATCCCTTCCAAACTTTAGGGGTATAAAGCAGTATATGTAATCGGAAGATAAAAGGTTCCGACAGCCGTTTATGATACTTGCATAAACGAACGATAGTATCATTATAGACTCTTTTCGGTGAAAATTCAAACACTACGTTGAATTCCGTGAAAAAAGTGGTATAATGTAAGAAGATTATGCTGAACGAGGTACGAAAATTATGAAAATTACTGTCATGGGACTGGGTTATATCGGCCTGCCGACGGCGATCACGCTGGCTGAGGCTGGTTTTGAGGTCTGCGGCTTTGACGTAAACAAAAAGACCATCGAAACCCTGCAGGGCGGTCATATCCATATTGTAGAGCCGGGTCTGCAGGAAGCATTTGAAAAGGCTGTTGCACACGGTCATCTGCATTTTTCCGAAGAGCTTGGCAAGTCCGATGTATTCTATATTTCGGTTCCGACGCCGTTTTTTAAGGACGAGAACGGCAGCCACAAGGCTGATTTGCGCTTTGTAGAGTCTGCAGGACGTATGGCAGGCAAGGTGCTCGAGCCGTCCAATCTGGTCATTCTGGAGTCCACCGTGCCGCCGCACACCTCCGAGATGCTCGCGCGTGTACTGAGCGAGGAATCCGGCATTCCGATGAATGAGATTCACGTTGCACATTGTCCGGAACGCGTTATCCCGGGCAACATGATGTACGAGCTGAAGAACAATGACCGCATCGTCGGCGCCCGCACGCCGGAGGCTGCTGAAATGGCGGCATCTATCTACGAAAAGGTGCTTGAGAAGGGTGTCGTTCACAAGACCGATGACCTGACCGCCGAAATGTGCAAGCTGACCGAGAATACCTTCCGTGATGTCAATATCGCTTACGCAAACGAGCTGTCCGTTATCTGCGACAAGATGGGCATTGACGTATTTGAGCTGATCAAGCTGGCAAACTGCCATCCGCGTGTTAACATCCTGACTCCGGGTGTCGGCGTCGGCGGCCACTGCATCGCAGTTGACCCGTGGTTTATCTACGAGCAGTTCCCGGCGGAGGCTAAGGTTATCCTTGCGGCACGCGAGCGCAACGAGAACAAGCCGCACTTCGTCGCTGACAAGGTTGTAGCAAAGATGAAGAAGGTAACCGACACGGTCGGCGTGCTTGGCTTGTCCTACAAGCCGGACGTTGACGATCTGCGTGAGTCGCCGTCCATCGAGCTGTGCCACATTCTGCAGGAAAAGGGCGTAAAGGTTATTGCGTGTGAGCCGTTCGCCAAGGATACTGAGGTGCAGAATATCCCGAACGTATCGTTCGAGGAGGTTCTCAAGGCAGATTATCTGGTCATCACACTCGGTCACACACTGTTCAAGGAGAACAAGGACAAAATCGCAGAGAAGCCGTACTTCGACTGCGTTGGTCTGATGGAATAATTTCGCAAATAAAAAAAGCCGCCCGGTTGGGCGGCTTTCTGTTGTTTGAAGTAGGAATTAGTCGTTAGAAATGAGTGATTATGGGCGTTCTGCCGCTGAATTCCGGTTCATATAATGCGGAACAGGGGAGAGGTGGGATGCCGATGGACGATATCTTACAGGTAAATGAGCGGCTGCGCGGTCTGATATGGGGCGCGCCCATGCTGATTTTGCTGCTCGGCACCGGATTGTACTTCACGGCGGTGACCGGAGTTTTTCAGGTGCGGTACTGCGCGCTCTGGCTGCGGAAAACGCTGTTTTCCTGCTTTACCGGTGCCGCAAGACGGACAAGCGGCGGCGTTTCTCCGTTTGCGGCCATGTGCACCGCGCTTGCCGCGACGGTCGGCACGGGCAACATCGCGGGGGTGGCAACCGCGCTGACGCTCGGCGGTCCGGGCGCGGTGCTCTGGCTATGGGTGAGCGCCTTTGTCGGCATGATGACCGCGTTCGCAGAGAACACGCTCGGCATGCTCTACCGTGAAAGGGGGAGCGACGGCAGCTGGCGCGGCGGAGCCATGCTGTACCTGAAAAACGGTCTGCACAGTCCGCTATTGGCGGGAGCCTTTGCGCTGTTCTGTGTGCTGGCATCGTTCGGTATCGGCAACATGAGCCAGTGCAACTCAATCGCGCAGGGACTTTCCGGCTCGTTCGGCATACCGAGCGGGATCGTCGGCGTGGTGACAGCGGTTTTGCTCGGCGCGGTGCTTCTCGGCGGCCTCAAACGGCTGTCCCGCGTGACGGAAACACTCGTGCCGTTCATGGCGCTGTTCTACATGGGCGGCGCGGTCGTTGTGCTGTGGGTGCATCGAGCGAATCTGCCGCAGGCGTTCGCGCAGATTTGCTCGATGGCGTTCGATACAAGGGCAGGCACGGGCGGCGTGCTCGGCTACGGCATGACGCAGGCCGTCCGGGCGGGTGTGTCGCGCGGCGTATTTTCAAATGAAGCCGGACTGGGCTCGTCCGTCATGGTGCATGCCGCCGCAGACGCAAGGGAGCCGTGTGAACAGGGGATGTGGGCGGTGTTTGAGGTGTTCTTTGACACGATTGTGATGTGCAGCGTCACCGCGTTCGTCATTCTCACGAGCGGGGTATACGACGTAAGCCGCTACGCGCTCGCGTCCGGAACGCCTTTGCTTTCTCAGCTGACAACCGGTGCACAGCTTACCGCAGAGGCGTTCTCCACCGTATTCGGACGGTTCGGCAGGGGCTTCGTTGCGGTGTCGCTCGCGCTGTTTGCATTCTCGACCCTGCTCGGCTGGTCGTATTACGGGCAGCGTGCAGCGGCCTATTTGATGGGGGAGCGGGTAATTCCGGTCTACAAGGCGGCCTTTCTTTTGGCGGCGGCAGCGGGCTGCATGATGCGGCTTGAGCCGGTGTGGGCGCTCAGCGACACGTTCAACGGCTTGATGGCGCTGCCTAATCTGGCGGGCGTGCTGGCGCTTCGGCGGCAGGTGATTGCGGAATGGTGTCGCTATAAACACGATTTATGACGTTAAACCATTGCAAGTTGCACAAAAATATCTTTTCGGACGGAAAAAACAGGATTAGCACTTGTAAATCCGGTTAAATCCATATAAAATAGAATGGAATTGCGGACACGATTTGTCTGTGTATAAGGGGGAAATAAGGAATGGACGTTACGGCAACTGTTTGGACACTGCTGCCGCCGATCATCGCGATCGCGCTTGCGCTGATCACGAAGGAGGTTTACTCCTCACTGATGATCGGTATTCTTTCGGGTGCGCTGCTCTATACGGGCTTCCATCCGCTGAAAGCCGTCGAAACGACTTTCACCATCATGGGCAGTAAATTGGGAGATAATATCAATATTTGTATCTTCCTCGTACTGCTCGGCATTTTGGTATCGCTCATCACCAAATCGGGCGCATCACGCGCATACGGTGAGTGGGCGGTCAAGACCATCCGCAGCCGGCGCGGCGCGTCGTTTGCGACCTCGTTCCTCGGCATGTTCATCTTCGTTGATGATTATTTCAACTGTCTGACCGTCGGCACGGTCATGCGTCCGGTTACGGACAAGTACAGCATTTCCCGGGCAAAGCTGGCGTACATCATTGATGCTACCGCCGCTCCGGTCTGCATTATCGCTCCGATCTCCTCGTGGGCGGCTGCAGTCGGCTCGTCTCTGCCGGAATCGAGCACGATGGACGGCTTCTCGCTGTTCCTCAAGACCATCCCGTTGAACCTGTACGCGCTGCTCACGCTGGCGTTCCTCATCTGGCTGATGGCTGCTGATTTCGACTTCGGCCCGATGAAAAAGTACGAGCTCGCGCATAAGGATGACGATCTCTCTCTGATTGAGGAGACTCACGTTGTAGCCGGCTCGGGCAAGGTTTACGACCTGATCCTGCCGATCAGCGTACTGATCGTGCTCTGCATTGCAGGCATGCTGTACACCGGCGGCATTCTGGAAGGCGCGAACATCGTTGAGGCGTTCGCAAACTGCGATTCTTCCACTGCGCTGGTGCTCGGCTCGTTCTTTACGTTGCTGTTTACCTTTGTGCTGTACATCCCGCGCAAGGTGCTGTCCTTTGGCCAGTTCTGTGAGGCATTCACCGAGGGCTTCAAGGCGATGGTTCCGGCTATCCTCATCCTGACGCTCGCGTGGACGCTGTCCGGTGTCTGCCGTGAAGAGTACCTCAACATCGGCGGCTTCGTATCCTCTGTGGTGAAGGCGGAATCCACCATCGGTATGTTCATGCCAGCGGTATTCTTCCTCATCGCGCTTGGTCTGGCCTTTGCCACCGGTACCTCCTGGGGCACGTTCAGCATCCTGATCCCGATCGCTATTGCGGTATTCGGCGATGCACCGTCCACCATGCTGATCATGACCGTGGCAGCCTGCCTGTCCGGTGCGGTCTGCGGCGACCACATTTCGCCGATTTCGGATACGACCATCCTCGCATCCGCGGGTGCACAGTGCAACCACATTGATCACGTTTCCACGCAGATGCCGTACGCGCTGATGATCGCGGCGATAAGCTTTGTAGGCTTCCTTGTCGGCGGTGTGACCGGAAACGACATTCTGGCGCTTGGCGTAGGTGTGGTGCTGCTGGTGCTCACCGTTGCGGTTATTACTGCACGCCAGAAGAAAAAGGCGTAACAACGTCAATTAAAGTCGCAAAATTATGCTCTCCCTTCGGGGAGAGCATAAAATTGCAGTAAAATCCATTTTTGTCCGTAAAAACGGGTAAAAGCAGACTCCCGAAAGAAGGTATCCCATTTGACCACTGACCTTACCGTCGGAAAACCGTCGCAGAAGCTGTTCTGGTTCTCGATTCCGCTGTTGCTCAGCGTTGCGTTCCAACAGCTGTACCAGATGGCTGACTCTATCATCGTAGGCCGTTTTGCCGAGACCGTAGAAGCCGGTGAGCTGGCGCTGGCCGCTGTCGGCGCCAGCTATCCGATCACGCAGCTGTTCGTTGCGGTTGCAACCGGTATCAACATCGGTACCGGCGTGCTCGTCTCGCAGCTGTTCGGCGCAAAGCGCTATCTGCGCATGAAGACCGCCATCTCGACCGCACTGCTCACCACCACGACGGTAGCGCTGCTGCTGACGCTGATCGGAGCCATCGGTACGCACGGCATCATGAACGCGCTGTCCACGCCGGAGAATATCTTTGCGGACGGTTCTCTGTATCTGCGCGTGTATGTGTTCGGTCTGCTGTTCCTGTTTATCTATAACGTGTGTACGGGTATCTTCAATGCCATGGGCGACAGCCGAACGCCGCTGATCCTGCTTGTGCTGTCCTCGGTCGGCAATGTCATTCTGGATATGGTATTTGTTGCCGGTCTGCACTGGGGCGTTGCCGGCGTTGCATGGGCGACGTTTATCGCGCAGGGCGCGTCAGGTATTCTGGCGTTTGTGCTGCTGCTGCGCCGCGTGCGTTCGTTTGATACGGGCAACCATTTCGTGCTGTTCGCGCCCGAAATGCTGCGCCGCCTGACAAACTACGCCGTGCCGTCTATCGCACAGCAGAGCTTTGTATCGGTCGGCAATGTGGTCATTCAGTATTACATCAACCTGTGCGGTGCGACCGTTATCGCGGGATTCTCGGCGGCAAACCGCGTCAACCAGTTTGCACTGACCTGCTGCATGTCGTTCGCGTCCGGTTTGTCCAGCTATGTTGCGCAGAATATCGGCGCCCGCAAGCTGGACCGCATCGGTCCGGGTCTCAAATGGGGTGCGGTGTATTCGCTCGGCCTGTCCGTGGTGTTTATGGCGATTTATCTGCCGTTTGCGAACAAGATTATCAGCCTGTTCATTCCGGCAGGCAGTGCCTCCGGCGTTATTGATGTCGCACGAGGCTATCTGTTCACGGTCGTGCCGTTCTATCTGGTCGTCTGCACCAAGTTCGTGTGCGACAGCGTGCTGCGCGGTGCCGGTGCAATGCGTCCGTTCATGGTAACGACGTTCTCCGACCTGATTATCCGCGTGGTGCTGTCCATTGCGCTGTTCTATGTGGTCGGCAACGAGCACGGTATCTGGCTCAGCTGGCCGATCGGCTGGTTCCTCGGCTCGGGTCTGTCGGTGTTCTTCTATAAGTCCGGTGCGTGGAAAAAGAATCTGCCTACATTCTAACCGGTCGTAAAATTGTAAATGAAAGGGTTTCCCATCGGGAAACCTTTTTTCATGCCTGTTTATTAAGAATCTGCATAACGACACGGCTGACAATTTCTCGCTTTAGGGCAGGGCCTTTCTGCATTTCATTCCCCTAAAACTGCATTTCGTGAAAAAGACGTTCCGGCTGATCGAAAATCTGCTATGGTATAAGCACAGCAGACAACGCGGAAGGCGCGGACAGCACCGTCGAGTAACGGCTTCGATACCGGCTGATGAATTGCAGGGTCGCAGCTTCCGCAATATGAAGAACAACTCCTCATAATTGAGATACCCCGCCGGATGGAAAGCGAGTATAATTCCGTTCGGCGGGGTACTGTTTTGCACGGAAAAAACGAGGCGCGCATGCCGTTCACAGGAATGGTGGGTTTTGAAATTGCGTGACGATTGCGGCTCTGTATGGTATGATGGAGAAAAACAGCAGGAGGTGTTTGGGTGAGGATACTTTTTATTTGCCACGGCAATATATGCCGCAGTCCGATGGCAGAATATATCATGAAGGAACTGGTAAAGCGAGAAGGCGTCGCGGATGACTGGGAGATTGAATCGGCGGCTGTCAGCCGTGAGGAGATCGGCAATCCGGTGTATCCGCCGGCGCGGCGCAAGCTGCTTGAGCAGGGAATCCCGTGCGGGCAGCATGCGGCGCGGCAGATGACGCGCGCAGATTATGATCGGTTTGATCTGCTGATTGGCATGGACCGGTCCAATCTGCGCACCATGCAGCGCATTTGCGGCGGCGATCCGGACGGAAAGCTGCATTTGCTGCTGGATTTTACCGACCGACAGGGCAAAGAGGTCGCCGACCCGTGGTATACCGGCGATTTTGATGCCGTGTGGGAGGATTTGCTGGAAGGGTGTCAGGCGCTGCTGAGGGAATATAGGTAAGAAAAAAGGAAACCCGAGAGGGTTTCCTTTTTTGTGGGTTACTGAGCCAGCTTGCCGTCTTTTGTGATGGTGAGGGTCAAATCGGTGTAACCGGTTGCGTGGATGGTAATGGTGTTCTTCGTCTCAGTGAAGGCTGTTTCGTTTAAAGAAAGGTCGCCTGTCTTAACTGTAGAAGAATATTGATTATCAGTGTTAAAGCTGCCCGGCTTGTAATCGGTATTATTCACTTTAATGCCGGTGATTGCTTTTACATAATCAGCGTTTTCAGAACCGAAAGTGATCATATAACCGCTGATAAAGCTCTTTTTAACTTCGGTCGGTTGCGGTGCAGTCTTGTCAGCAGAAGGCTGGTCGGTCGCACCCGAATTGCCGGAATCGCCGGAAGTGGTTTCCTTGATGGAAACGATAGGAGGCTGCATAAAGCCGCCAGCAGTAATGGAAAGCGTCAGATTCTTGTTATTTTCTGCGGAAATAACCATATCCTTTGCGGAATAGCCAAGAGAAACATGGAAAGCAATTGTATTGTTTTCGGTGTCGATATAATAGCCATCACCATAACCAAAGTACAGAGAATCTAACGGAGACACTGCCTTATTGTCATAGGTTACACCGGTTACGGTTTTCAGCCATGCTTCTGCATTGTCAAACTTGAGTTCATAGTAGGGATTATAGCCATTATCATATTTAGACGATGCAGTTACAGTAGTCGGCACTGTTACAGTGCTTGGCGTAGTCGGCTTGGTCGTTGTACCGCCGGACGCCTTATTGACCGTAACCGTCAAATCCTTGTAGCCGTCTGCGGAGATTGTAACGGTGTTGTTATCCTCTGTAAAAGCAGATGTACTCAAACACAGAATGCAGTCATTAGAATAGTCTGCAGCATTTTCAGTTGTCCAGCTATACTGAGCGTCATTGAGCGAGTAAATGGGATACATATTATTAAGTTTGTAAGACTGTCCATTTACCGTGATAGAAGTATAGTGATACCATGCAAACGGTACATCTCCAAAGTGAAGTTTATAAACGCCGTCCTTCAGTTCTACAGTCGGATTAGAATTCGGCACAGGATTCTGAACGACTTCGCCCTCAACCGCAAACTCCTTGGTCAGCGCGTTATCATAGTAATTCGCCTTGACGGAAACGCTGTAGCTGCCCGGGTCCTTCACGTTATGCAGGGTAATGGTCGTATAATCATCGCTCAGCGAGTAATAAACCGAATCCGAACCGCCAACGCCCATTGTCCAGACAGAAGAAGTATTACCATCCTTCGTCAGCGTGACAGAGTACAGATTCTTGAGAAAATCGCCGTCTGAGTTTTCGACGGTGAAGGTAACGGTCTGAGCCGCCTTGTCTACAACTGCGTCAGACAGCGCCGCATTCTGCTCGTTTGTCTTTTCGTAAGCAAACGCCACATCCTGCGTCTTATAGCCGCTGGCTTCGATACGGACGGAATTGCTGCCGATATGGAGCAGATCCTGCTTGAGGGTGATGGTATTGCCGTCCATGGCGTAATACTTCTCGTCGAGCGGCTTCCAACCGCCGTTGAGATACAGACCGGTGATTTTGGACAGGTATTCTGCGCTTTCCTCGCCGGTAAAGGTCAGTTTTACGTCCTTGCCCTGCTGATTGTCGGAAACAGCGGGCGTAACCGCTTCGCCGCGTGCGGATTCCGAGCTGTTCTGAATATCGCCCAGCAGACCGTCCTCCAGCACAGCCTTGGTAGCGTGCGGCGGATTGACCGTGCGGTTTGTGTTATCGTTCATCAGCTCGGCATACGACACCCAGAGCGCCTTGTTCATTGCCGTGGTGTATGCCGTGCCGTCATAATACATGGTGTCCTTTACATTGCATACGGCGTCCAGCGTAGAGGTGGTATTCCAGTAGTCGCGCACCAGTGCAGCATAACTGTTCTCAACATTCAGCTGTCCGAGCACGAGCGCATTGGCGATCAGATCGCTGTCAAACAGGAAATCGGTCGAAATCGCGTAGCCGCCGGAGGAATCGCCGGAGCTGCCGCCCGAGGACGAACCGCCGGTGGCACGGCTGATTGCGTCAAAGGTAACGGCGGACTGCGTTACAGGCTCCTCGCCGTTCCATACGGTAAAATCGCAGCTGAAATCCTGGAAACCGTTCGCCTTGATGGTCAGCGTGTATTTGCCCTTGTATTTCAGATGATCGGTCGTGCCGTTTTCGGTATCGTTATACAGAACAAACAGATTCTGGCTGAACAGGAAATAATCTGTGATGTTTTCCAGCTTGATGGTATCCGGTGCGCCGTTTGCACCCACCGGACCGGTCAGCGTGACTTCCTCGATCGGGCTGGTGATACCGTAAACCAGATTATCGACTGCAAAGTGCAGATTGCGCTTGGAAGCAGGATTTTCCTGAATACGGAGGGTCGGCTTCTTGTTCTGCTGTACATGGATGGAGGACAGCGCCACAGAGGGTTTGCCCGCGGAGTCGGTCGAGCGGACACGAACATAGTAACGTCCGTTGTTGGTGAAATTGGTCTGATTAAACGGAATGGTGATCGTTGCGACCTTGCCGCTGCCATGATTGACATTCTTTTCTACCGTGAAGCGCAGATTGCGGTTCCAAGTGCTCTTGTACTGGTCGTAAGCGACAAGCTGCACCGCGCCTTCACTGTCAACCGCGTTGTAGGCTGCAATGTTGTCGAACCATGCCTTTTCCTCGGCGGTGTTGTAGTTGTACATGATGACAACGCTGCCGCTGCCGTCTGCATTCAGCACGGTAGCTTTGGAGTAGCTCGGGTGCTCGTTCGGGATCGCGGCGGTGCCGACGGAAAATGTGGTCTTGGAGGGCAGAACACGCGCCTTGCCTGCGTCGTCGTAGTTGGTGAGGTAGTAATCCCAGTAAGCGAGCGGACCATGCTTGACGTAGTAATCCGGCAGATAGTGCTCGCCGGTGTAAACGGCATTGGCTTCAGCCGTGCCGAGTGCGGTGGTCTGGGTCTTATTGCCGTTTTTCAGCGTTACCGAACCGGGCTGCGCGGTTAGCGGCAGCTTGACGATTTTGCCGTCATCTGTCACCTTGGAGGCGTACCGGGTCACATCCGCGCCGTCTACGATGATGGTGGTGCCGGTCAGAGAGAAATCCTTGCCAAAGGTGAGCGTCAGATACGAGCCGGCTTCGGTGTGCGCGATGACCTTCGCGTCCGCAATTTCAGCCTTAATGGTCGAACCGGAGTCCGCGCTGGACGAACCGCCGCCGGAAGAGGAGCCGCCGCCGGAGGACGAACTGCCGCCGGAAGAGGAACCACCACCGGAAGCTGCCGCGCCGACCGTCTCGGTTTTGCCTGCGGCAACCGATTTATTGCCTGCCTTGACGCCGGAAACGCCGTTTGCGGCAGTAACCTTGGTGCCGGAGGTAGAAACGGTGACGTTATCGGCGTTCGCCTGCACCGCGCCGACCTTGCCCGAGCCGGTGATCTTTGCACCGTCGGCAACAACGGTGATGCTGTCAACCGAGCCGGAAACCGCAATGTCGGTATTGGCGATAATGCCCTTGCCGGCCTTGGTGTCCTTAAAGGTTACACCGCTTCCGCCGCCGCGCAGTACAATGCGGCCGGTGATAGTAACACCCGTCAGGTCGATTCTGCTGACGCCGTCTGCAATGATGAGGTCGCCGTTGATGGTCTTGCCGGACAGGGAAACGTCGTTTTCACGCACAATAACGCTGCCGTCCACCGTGGAAGACAGAGAATCGTCTGCATCGGCGTAGGTGCTGGCCATCTCACTGATGACCTTGGCGAATTCTGCACGGGTGATGCTGTTTTTCGGGTTCAGCTTACCATTTGCACCGTTGACATAGCCGTTTTCAATCAATGCAGCTACACTGCTCCGTGCCCATGCAGAGACAGAAGCACCATCGGTGTAATTGTTCAGAACGGACGTATCGCCGCTTTCAAGTGCAAATGCACGCGCGAGGACAACAAAAGCCTCTTCACGGGTGATTGGCGCTTCGGGATTCAGTTTGCCGTTTGCACCCTGAAATGTGCGCATGGCAACGGCCAGTTCGAGATCGTTATAATACCATGCGGAAGTGTTTGCATCGCTGTAAACCGACAGGTCAGCTGTTTTGCGAGCGGCAAAGGCACGGTTGACGATAGCAGCCATCTGGGCACGGATCAGCAGGCCGGAGCTGTTAATCTGGCCGTTTGAGCCGTTCAGCAGGCCGTTCTGTACAGCGCTGCGCAGGCCGGCTGCGGACCAGTCGGTTGGGAAATCGGTAAAATCTTCAGGCGAGGCAGCGAATGCATTCGCTGGCAGGAGCATAGCTCCTGCCAAAAGCATCGCAAGGGTACGTTTTTTGTTCAAGTATATTTTCCTCCTTGTTGTTAGACTGGGCTAACCATGCCGGTAAAAATTTTCCTTTCCATAGGAAAGGAGCGTGATCACAATGAGTTATCATACACTAACTCATAAGTAGGTAATAAAATATCATAAAGATTTTGTGTTGTCAAATCCTGATATTTACAGGAAAGAACGGTAGTATCACATAAACAACACAAAAAGTACACAAAATTCTGCAATGAGTTAGGAGGAACTAACTCTGGATGTGATTTTTGATAAAGGAAAAATTTTTTGTATGTGCGATACATATTGTTTACAGCGGAAAAGGCACAAAGCAGCACATAATTTCTGTGGAAATGATAAAAATACGGTATAGAAGTTAGCAATATGCGATAAAGATTACAACTGAATATTGAAATATCATAGGGAAGATGGTGCGCTGCATTATTTTCCGTGCTTGTCGGCGTACAGCGTCAGGTGATGTTTTATTTTCAGGGCATTTGTACGGGGGAGACATATTTATATAGGTATGTATAGAGTGTACAAATTTCCTGTAAAATATTTTTTTGAAAAAGTTGAAGAAAAGTGTTGACATTAGGCGTATACTGCGGTATACTAAATAAGCTGTTGATGAGCGGTTAAGAACAACGAAAAGTTGTGAAAACTCTTTGAAAACAGCAGATTGTACCTTGTAAATTAAACAACGATGTGCTTAAACTTTTGTTCAAAAGAACGAAGGTT
>ERZ772878.188-NODE-188-length-84406-cov-10.1883_pt1 | contig 84406 bp, 74 predicted proteins | sample MGYA00580578_ERZ772878 | MGnify/ENA primary metagenome ERZ772878 (study PRJEB29015, sample SAMEA2737686) | human gut metagenome | biome: human gut; feature: human-associated habitat; material: faeces | place: China | collected 2012 ...
CGCAGCACCTTGGGGTCAAATTCGCTCTTGCGATCCCGCGGCACAGATACCTCTACATCACCCAAACGGGCGCGCAGGGTTTTGCTGCTGTGCCCGTTCCGGCTGTTATCCGTGTCCTTGTTCTTGTAGTCATACCGGCTGTAGCCCAGCTGATCGTCCAGCTCGGCTTCCAGACCGTTTTCCATGAACTCCGCGATAGTGTCTTTGAACAGTTCCTGAATGTCATCCATGCTGCCTACATTCGCCAGCTGCAGCAGCTCACGAATTTTTTCGCGACGTGTGTTTTCTTCTGGGGTTCTTTTCCTTCTTGCCATTGTGATTACCTCCGTCATCCTGCTTCTATTCTACACCTTGTTGGAGGTCTACACAAAGTTTGGGATGGAGTCACAGCAGCGGATAAAAATTGGCAGTTCCGCCTAAATTTTCGGCAGCACTACCAATTTTTACTTTTCGATTTCGGTGATACTGCCAGATGCTCTGTACTTGACATTAACCGATCCGTTGCGTTATAATTTTTATGCAAAGTTTATTAGCCGAATCGGGGGCGTAGCTCAGCTGGGAGAGCGTTTGACTGGCAGTCAAGAGGTCATGGGTTCGATCCCCACCGTCTCCACCATACAAAACAGGGACAAGAGATTTTACCTCTTGTCCCTGTTTTGCTTTATCTTACCCGGAAATACCAAACAGCTGTCTGCCGTTTTCGGTTGTAATCCGTTCAACCTCTGCGGCACTTATGCCCTTGATTTCCGCGATAGTCTCAGCCATGCGATGCACATACAGCGAGGAATTACGGCGGCCGCGAAACGGCTCGGGTGCCATGTAGGGCGAATCGGTCTCGATCATCAGTCGCTCCATCGGTACTTCACGAATGACTTCCTTCGCCTTTTTGGCATTTTTGAATGTGATAACACCGGTAAACGACAGATAATAGCCGAGTTTCAGCAGTTCGCGTGCCATTTCGACGTGACCGGCATAGCAGTGGTACACGCCGATCACATCCGGATACCGACGGGTGATCTCCATGCTGTCGGCGTGCGCATCGCGGTCATGCACGATGACAGGGAGGTGCAGTGCACGCGCCAGCTCCATTTGGCGGGCAAATACAACCTGCTGCCGCGCACGCGCACGCTCATCTTTTTCCCAGTAATAGTCAAGACCAATTTCGCCGATGGCGCGAACCTTGCTTTCGTTCTGTGCCAGTGCGCGGATGGTCTCCAGATCAGCCTCCCAGCCGTCCTCGATGTTCTCCGGGTGGATACCGACTGCCGCATATACAAATGGATATTTATTCGCGTAGCTGACCGCTTTGCGCGAGCTTTCCACGTCACAGCCGGGATTGAGAATCAGGCCGACATTGTTCTCGGGCATGGAAGCCAGCAGCGTATCGCGGTCCTCGTCGAACCGTTCATCGTCATAGTGTGCATGTGTATCAAAAAGCATAGTAAACCTTCCTCAAATCCAGCCGAAATGCCTGCAGGCGTTCCAAAGTCCGTCCTTATCCACGTCGGTCGTGATGTAATCCGCCTTCTCCTTGAGCGCGGCGCGGGCATTGCCCATCGCAATCGACAGCCATCCCTGACCAAACATGCAGATGTCGTTCATGCCGTCGCCAAACACCACAATATCCTCATCCGGAATGGACAGAAGCTGCTGAAAATAGCGAATCCCTCGCTGTTTTTCCTTCGGCTCAACGAAAATCACATGGGGATTGTACCGCACAAGCGGCAGACCGCCCGCGTCAATATTCTTCTCCTCGTCAGGCGTGCAGACGTAGTAAACCTTGTACAGATGCTCCAGCCTGTGATAATCAAAATGCGGGTCCCACAGAACAGGGAAGTAGTTCTCCGGTGCATACGGAAGATAATTTTTATCTGTTGTTACGCATAGTTTCTCATTCTCCGGCGACACCGCCCACGGAATACCGGCCTGCTCGAGCCGCTCGATCAGCGCAATGCAGTCGGCCGTCGGCAGCGACTCCATCTCGACAATTTCGCCGTTGTGCGTTACGCTCCAGCCGCCGTCCGCTACAATGTCCGTGAAGCCGTAGCGCGCGGCAACGGCTGCCGCAGATGCCTGCAGCCGTCCGGTCGCAATGGCGGTAAAGTGGCCGTTCGCACGAAGCTGCGCCAGTGCCTTTACTGCGCTTTCCGGCATCATGGTGGTAAGACCGGTGGAAAGCGTGCCGTCAATGTCAAAAAAGAAGTATTTTTTGTGCATGTAAAACCCTCAAAACAGAGTGAAGAGTGGAGGGTGCAGAGAACATAAATCTCTACTCTTCACTCTCCACTCTGTTCTTAAGGCAACACCGCACAATTAAAGCGGCGGTGCTTTGCGGAAATTTTGTGTCCTGACTTTGTTGCAGTTTCACGGTAATACATCAAGTATTACCGCAAAACTGTGCCTCGTCAGTACGCAAAATTTACTCGTAAATCACTCTTGTTCAATTATGCGGTATTGCCTTAACTCTTTTGCTTAAAATATATCACAGAATCATAAACAGCGTGCCTGCCGCAATCAGAATGCCGCCGATCACGCCCTTGACCGTCACGGTCTCGTGCAGGACAACAAACGCCAGAATCATCGTGATAACAACGCTCAGCTTGTCGATCGGAGCCACACGGCTGGCCTCGCCCATCTGCAGGGCCTTGTAGTAAAACAGCCACGAACCACCGGTCGCCAGTCCGGACAGGGTAAGGAATACCCAGCTTTTGGCGCCGATTGCGCTTACGCCGCCCTGTTTTCCCAGCAGGAAGACCATACCCCATGCCATCACGAGCACCACAGCGGTTCGGATAGCAGTAGCAAGCGTGCTGTCCACGTTTTCCACGCCGATTTTGGCTAAAATCGTTGTCAGTGCGGCAAATACCGCAGAGAGCAGCGCATAAATGATCCACATTGCATTTCGCCCTCTTGTCATAATTTTCGCTTCCTAAATTGTTGATTGTAGTGTGTGCGAAATTATACATGGGATAACACATCTGTTAACCCATTCGTAGGGCGGGCTGCCCTCAGCCCGCCGTTGCAACCGAGTGTTCCCGTTTATGTGTGGCGGGGTGAGGGCACCCCGCCCTGCGGAATCCGTTGTAAAGTGTGTTTATTTTAGCACAGTTTAGCGCCAGCCGGAATCTTATCGTCCAGCATGAGCAGGTTGAGCTTTTCGTCCTTTTCGGCGGAGAGCAGCATGCCGTTGGACTCCTGACCCATCATCTTGCGCGGCGGCAGGTTGGTAACGGCGACGACCGTCTTGCCGACCAGCTCCTCCGGCTTGTAATACTTGGCAATACCGGACAGAATCTGACGCGGCGTGCCCGAGCCGTCATCCAGCTGGAACTTGAGCAGCTTGCTGCTCTTTTTGACGTTCTCGCATGCGAGTACCTTGCAGACCGTCATATCGACCTTGCAGAAATCGTCAAACGGGATATCCGGCAGGAACTCAACTGCAGGCTTCTGCTCTGCCTCGGCAGTCTTCTTTTCCTCCTCGATCTCGGCGAGCTTCTTCGGAATGTCGATGCGCTCAAACAGGATGGAGGCTTCGCCGACCGGCTGACCCGGCTGCATGCCGTCAAACGAGGTCAGGCTCTCAACGCCCTTGTTTTCAACACCCAGCTGTGCGAAAATCTTGTCGGCGGTGTCCGGCAGATACGGCTTCAGCTCAACAGCGGCAAAGCGGATCGCTTCGAGCAGGTTGTACAGCACCGTGCCCAGACGCGCCTGCTTGCTCTCGTCCTTGGCGAGCGCCCACGGCATGGTCTCGTCGATATACTTGTTGGAACGGCGCAGCAGTGCGAATACCTCGTCGATGGCGTCTGCAACGTGCAGGGTGTCCATCTTCTTCTCAACAGCTGCCGGCAGACCGAGTGCGACTGCCTTCAGCTCGTCATCAAGTGCTTCCGGTGCGGTCGGCGCCGGAACAATACCGCCGAAATACTTCTTGGTCATGGCAATCGTGCGATTGACCAGATTGCCGAGCACATTTGCCAGATCGGAGTTAATGCGCTCGCAGATCAGCTCATAGGAGAGCACACCGTCATTTGCGAACGGCATCTCGTGCAGAACGTAGTAGCGAACGGCATCCACGCCGAACAAGCGAACCAGATCGTCCGCGTAGATAACGTTGCCGAGCGACTTGGACATCTTGCCGTCGCCGACCAGCAGCCACGGATGACCGAATACCTGCTTCGGCAGCGGCTCGCCAAGAGCCATCAGGAAGATCGGCCAGTAGATGGTGTGGAAGCGAATGATATCCTTGCCGATCAGGTGCACATCAGCCGGCCAGAACTTCTTGTAGTGCTCGTCGTGGTTGCCGTCCGGATCATAGCCGCAGAAGGTGATATAGTTGGTAAGCGCATCCAGCCAAACGTAAACAACATGGCCCGGGTCAAAGTCTACCGGAATACCCCAGCTGAACGAGGTGCGGGAAACACACAGGTCCTGCAGACCCGGCTTGAGGAAGTTGTTTACCATCTCGTTCTTGCGGCTCTCCGGCTGAATGAACTCGGGGTGCTCCTCGATGTGCTTCATCAGGCGGTCGGCGTACTTGCTCATGCGGAAGAAGTATGCCTCCTCCTCAGCGTCTACGCACGGGCGGCCGCAGTCCGGGCAGCAGCCGTCCTTGAGCTGGCTCTCGGTCCAGAAGGACTCACACGGCTTGCAGTATTTGCCCTTGTACGCACCCTTGTAAATATCGCCCTGATCATACAGCTTTTTGAAGATCTTCTGCACCTTTTTCTCGTGCATCGGGTCGGTGGTGCGGATGAACTTGTCATAGGTGGTGTTCATCAGATCCCAGATGGTCTTAACCTCACCGGCAACCTTGTCAACGTGCTGCTGCGGCGTGATGCCGGCTGCCTCGGCCTTCTCCTGAATCTTCTGACCATGCTCGTCCGTGCCGGTCTGGAAATAAACGTCGTAACCGGTCATGCGCTTGTAGCGTGCGATAGCGTCGGCCAGCACGATCTCGTAGGTGTTGCCGATGTGCGGCTTCGCCGAGGTATAGGCGATCGCCGTCGAGATATAATAGGGTTTCTTGTCCATTCGTGTATTCTCTCCTCACATATATAAATATGTTTTACGCGTAACAGCGGGGAACAGGGAACAAAAAATCCTCCGTTCCTGCAATGGCCTGTATTTTGCCACTGCAAGGACGGAGGACAAACCTTCCGTGTTACCACCTTGCTTTACGCCTTCCTCGCGGAAAGGCGCCTCAGCGGGTAGGATGCTACCCATCGTCCTCGATAACGGCAGGACCTTGCCGCCGCAGCCTTGCCTACTATTACAAAGCAGGTTCGGTGCGAAGCTCCAAGACCATGTTCGGCAGTGCCCTCCGCGCTCCGCTTTCACCGCCCGGAACTCGCTTTGACGTACCTCACTGCGTACTCTTCTCTTCACTGCTTTTAACAGATGTGCTCAGGAAAACAGCGTTTTCCTGTATACAATGTTATTTTACTATATCGGGAAAGGTTTGTCAAATCTGTTTACGGTGCAGCATGGCCGGTCGTCGCAGCCTCAAGTAAAAAAAGTCTTGACAACAGTGGCTCAGAGGTCTAATATAAAACATATTGATAAAGGTGATGAACGGGTAAAGTAATTGTCACCCCTGTCCGCAGAGAGTTGCCGGTTGGTGTAAGGCAGCGTCAGGAAGCAGTGAAACTCGCCCGGGAGCTGTCCGCTGAAAGTCCTTCGGACCGGTAGGAGGGAACGGATACCCACCGTTACAGGGGAGCGCATTGTCAGATGTGCATAGAGTGGTCGCACCATACTGCGGCAACAAGAGTGGTACCGCGGAGCTTTCGCTTCGTCTCTTAATGATTGGATTAAGGGACGAAGCTTTTTTTGTCCCTGTAAGCCCGGTAAAATTCTGAATAGGAGAGGACAAGATACCATGGGAAGAACAGTTAAGATTTTTGATACGACGCTGCGTGACGGTGAGCAGTCTCCCGGCTGCAGCATGAACCTGAATGAGAAGATCGAGGTCGCAAAGCAGCTCGAAGCCCTCAAGGTTGATATCATTGAAGCAGGCTTTGCCGCTGCTTCGCCCGGCGATGCTGCTGCTATCGCAGCAATCGCTGATACTGTACGCGGCGCTACCATCTGCTCGCTGGCACGCTGCCGTGAGCAGGACATCGAGGCGGCATGGAACTCCATTCGCCGTGCAGAGTCTGCCCGCATTCACACCTTCCTGGCAACCAGTCCGGTACACATGGAGTACAAGCTGAAGATGACGCCGGACGAGGTGCTGGAATCCGTAGCACATAACGTGGCCTTCGCCAAGAAGTTCTGCTCGGACATCGAGTTCTCCGCTGAGGACGCAACCCGCACCGACCTCGACTTCCTGTGCCGCGTCGTTGAAACCGCCATCAAGGCCGGTGCTACTACCATCAACATTCCGGATACCGTCGGCTACATGATCCCGCAGGAGTACGCCTCCCGCATCAAGTACCTGCGTGAGCACACCGAGGGCATCGAGAACATAATCCTGTCCTGCCACATGCACAACGACCTTGGCATGGCCGTTGCCAACTCGCTGGCAGGCGTTGAAGCCGGTATCGACCAGATCGAGTGCACCATCAACGGCATCGGCGAGCGTGCCGGCAACGCCTCCATGGAGGAGTGCGTCATGGCGCTCAAGACCCGTGCCGATCACTTCGGTATCGGCTGCAACATCGAGACCGCCCAGATCTACCGTGCAAGCCGCATGATCCAGACCATTACCGGCGTTGCTGTTGCACCGACCAAGCCGATCATCGGTGCAAATGCGTTCGCACACGAGGCAGGCATCCACCAGCACGGCGTAATGGCCAACAAGGAAACCTACGAGATCATGACTCCGGAATCCGTCGGTATCCCGAAGAACGCGATCGTGCTCGGCAAGCACTCCGGCCGCCATGCGTTCGAGGAGCGCCTGCATGAGCTGGGTTACACGCTCGATCACGAGAAGCTCGAGAAGGCATTCGAGAAGTTCAAGATTCTGGCTGACAAGAAGAAGGTCATCAAGGACCGCGACCTCGAGGGCCTGATCGGTGCTGTTCCGGTTTCCGGTGAGGAGCGCTACACGCTCGACCGCTTTGTCATCAACTCTGGCAACACCATTACCTCTACCGCTGTTATCCGCGTCAAGAAGGGCGACGAGATGTTCGAGCGCGCTGCCGCTTCCGACGGCCCGATCAACGCATCGTTCCATGCGATCGACAAGATCATCGGCAAGGAAATCGTTCTGGAGGACTACTCGCTGCGCGCACTGACCGACGGCGAGGACGCACAGAGCGAGGCTATCGTCAAGATCCGCGTAGACGGCAGCAACGAGGTTGTTACCGGCCGCGGCGTATCGGTTGACGTTATGGAAGCATCCATCAAGGCGTACATCAACGGCATCAACAAGTATTTTAACGACTAATTCAGCAGGAGGAACGCTGTTATGGGTATGACAATGACGCAGAAGATCCTCGCAAAGCATGCGGGTCTGGAAAGCGTAACGGCAGGTCAGCTGATCGAGGCAAACGTAGATCTCACGCTGGCAAACGATATCACCGGTCCGGTTGCCATCCGAGAGATGGAGAAGGCGGGCTTCGACAAGGTGTTCGACAACACGAAGATCGCGCTGGTAATGGATCACTTTGCACCGAACAAGGATATTAAGTCCGCTGAGCAGTGCCTCGAGTGCCGCGAGTTCTCCAAGAAGTACAACATCGTAAACTTCTTCGACGTTGGCGCAATGGGTATCGAGCACGCGCTGCTGCCGGAAAAAGGTCTGACCGCTCCCGGTGAACTCATCATCGGCGCGGACAGCCACACCTGCACCTACGGTGCACTGGGCGCATTCTCGACCGGCGTCGGTTCTACCGATCTCGCCGCAGGCATGGCGACCGGCAAGGCGTGGTTCAAGGTGCCGAGCGCCATCAAGTTTGTGCTCACCGGCAAGCTGAGCCCGTGGGTATCCGGCAAGGACGTCATCCTGCACATCATCGGCAAGATCGGCGTGGACGGCGCTCTGTACAAGTCGATGGAGTTCGTTGGTGAGGGTGCACACGCGCTGTCCATGGATGACCGCTTCACCATCTGCAACATGGCGATCGAGGCCGGTGCGAAGAACGGCATCTTCCCGGTAGACGACAAGACGATGAATTACATCAAGGGCCGCGTAAACCGCGAGGTTATCGCATTCGAGGCTGACGCTGACGCCGAGTACGAGCAGACCATCGAGATCGACCTGTCTGCACTCCGTCCGACCATCGCGTGCCCACACCTGCCGGAGAACACCAAGACCATTGACGACCTCGGCCATATTGAGGTTCAGCAGTCGGTCATCGGTTCCTGCACCAACGGCCGCATCGACGATATGCGCGTTGCAGCCGAAATCCTCAAGGGCCGCAAGGTAAATCCGAATGTGCGCACCATCATCATCCCCGCGACACAGGAAGTTTACCTGCAGTGCATCGAGGAGGGTCTGACCAAGATCTTCATTCAGGCTGGCGCTATCGTTTCCACACCGACCTGCGGCCCGTGCCTCGGCGGTCATATGGGTATCCTGGCGCACGGTGAGAAGGCGGTTTCCACCACCAACCGCAACTTTGTAGGCCGTATGGGTCATATCACCTCGGAAATTTATCTGGCAAGCCCGGCCGTCGCTGCCGCAAGTGCGGTAGCAGGCTATATCTGTGCACCGGACGACCTGAAGTAAGGGAGGAAACACATACCATGAACGCAAAAGGCAAGGTTTTCAAGTACGGCGATAATGTCGATACCGATGTTATCATCCCCGCACGTTATCTGAATATCGCAGACCCGAAGGAGCTGTCCACCCACGCAATGGAGGACATCGACGCGGATTTCGTAAAGAATATGCACCCGGGCGATATCGTTGTTGCGACCCGCAACTTCGGCTGCGGCTCCTCCCGTGAGCACGCACCGCTTGTTCTCCGTGAGAACGGCGTTTCCTGCGTTATCGCGTCCTCGTTCGCGCGTATCTTCTACCGCAACGCCATCAACATCGGCCTGCCCATCCTCGAGTGCGAGACGGCGGCCAACGGCATCGATGCGGGCGACGAGGTAGAGGTCAACTTCGACACCGGCGTTATCACCGACGTTACCAAGGGCGAGAGCTGGCAGGCAGCCGCTTTCCCGCCGTTTATCCAGAACATCATCAAGGCGGGCGGCCTGCTCAAGTCGCTCAAGGAGAGAGAGGCATAATCCTATGGAATACAATATTGCTGTTGTCAAGGGCGACGGCATCGGCCCGGAGATCGTGTCCGAGGCCATGCTCGTGCTCGATAAGGTCGGCGAAAAGTTCGGCCACAAGTTTGATTTTCAGGAAGTCCTCGCAGGCGGCTGCTCGATCGACAAGAACGGCATCCCGCTGACCGATGAAACCATCGAGATCTGCAAGAATGCGGATTCCGTGCTGCTCGGCGCGGTAGGCGGCCCGAAGTGGGACGATGTTCCGAGTGCAAAGCGTCCGGAGAAGGCACTGCTCGGTCTGCGCGCTGCACTGGGCCTGTTCGTCAACCTGCGCCCGGCGCAGATGCAAAAGGCACTTGCGGATGCGTGCCCGATCAAGCCTGAGATCATCGGTGACGGCTTCGACATTCTCGTTTGCCGCGAGCTGACCGGTGATGTTTACTTCGGCAAGCACTATCGCCGCGAGAGCGACAAGGGCTGGGGTGAAACCGGCGCGGACGACATGAACTACTCGGTATACGAGGTAGAGCGCATCGGCCGCCGTGCCTTTGAAATGGCGATGAAGCGCAATAAAAAGGTCTGCTCGGTAGACAAGGCAAACGTGCTCGAAACCAGCCGCGTATGGCGCGAAACCATGCACCACATCAAGGACGAGTACCCGGAAGTCGAGTACACCGATATGTACGTTGACAACTGCGCGATGCAGCTCGTCCGCAATCCGGGTCAGTTCGACGTTATCGTAACCGGCAACCTGTTCGGCGATATTCTGTCCGATGAGGCCTCCATGATAACCGGCTCCATTGGTATGCTGCCGTCCGCCTCTATGAACGAGAGCGGCAAGGGTATGTACGAGCCCATCCACGGCTCCGCGCCGGACATCGCGGGCAAGGGCATCGCGAACCCGATCGCGACCATCCTGTCGTGCGCGATGATGCTGCGCTACTCGTTCGGCCTCAAGGCCGAGGCGGATGCCATCGAAACCGCTGTCGAGAACGTGCTGAACGCAGGCCACCGCACCGCGGACATCGCCGCAAAGGGTGAGAAGGTACTGTCCACCTCCGAGATGGGTGCACTGATCCGCGAGCAGCTTTAATTGTGCGGTGTTGCCTTAAGAATAATCAGGAATGAGTAATCCGTAATTACTCCGTGAATTTTTCCTATCAAGAAACCCGGTTGCGATTAGGCTGCAACCGGGTTTTTCGATAGTCTCGCGGCTTCGGTTTTTCGAAGCCGTTTTTGTTATATGGAGAATCGGCTTTACGCGTTCTCACTGTTTCTCTCGCTCTTGGCATAGCTCTTGAACGAGTGGATAACGATCGTCAGACCGAGTACGATCAGCAGTACCGCAAGGATAAGCTGCAGACCGTTTGCGATGAATACCGCGCCCCAGGTGGTCTCACCGGCCGGAATAGCCGTTGAGGCGGCAGCAGAGATCGCCTTTACCATAGCGAGGAAACGCTGCACCAGCGCGGTGAAGGTAACACACAGCATGATGACCAGCGGCGGGAAGATCATCTTGTTGCTGCGGCCGGTAACCTTGAGGAATACGCAGAGCGTGATGAGCACCAGAGCGCTCAGCAGCTGGTTGGCCGAACCGAACAGCGGCCAGATATTGGCATAGCCGATCTTGGTGAGCAGGAAACCAAATGCCAGCGTGATAACCGTGGAGAAATATACGTTGCAGAACAGCTTGCGCCAGCCCTCGGCATGCTCCATGTCATCGACGGAGAACAGCTCCTGAAAGCTCATGCGGCCGATACGCGCAACTGCGTCCAGACTGGTCAGCGCCAGTGCGGAAACACACATGGTCATAAATGCAGTAGCAACATAAACCGGAACGCCGAACATCTCGAAGAAGCCTGCGACACCGCTGCTGAATACCTGAAACGGCGTGCCAGCTGCCGGCGTACCGTCAGCTGCTGCAGCAGCACCGGCAACGCACAGTGCCAGAACAGCCAGTAGGCTTTCCAGCACCATCGCGCCGTAGCCAACCTTGGGCATGTCCTTTTCGTTCGCAATGGTCTTGGAGGACGTACCCGAGGAAACCAGACTGTGGAAACCGGAAACCGCACCGCATGCAACGGTTACAAACAGGATCGGGAACATCGTGCCGAGCTTCTCATTGGTAAAACCGGTGAATACCGGCAGGTTCATAGTCGGATGTGCAACAACCAGACCGACGACTGCGCCTGCGATCATGCAGATGAACATGAAGGTGGTCATGTAGTCGCGCGGCTGCTTGAGCAGCCACATCGGAAGGACAGCGGCGAAGAAAATATAGATGAAGGTGATATAGCTCCATGCTGTCTTGCCGAAGATAAGCGGGCAGTTCATGCCGATTGCAAAGGAGGCAACGATGCACACAATGCCGACAACGGCTTCCTTCCAGCCGGTCAGGTTAAACTTTTTCTGGATAAGGCCGAGCACAACCGCGAATACCATAAACATGATGGAGATCATGCCTGCCGCACCGTTGGTGGTTGCGGCAGCAGCCAGCTCGGTAACGCCTGCGTCAGTGACAGTGTAGGCGTTGAATGTGCCCGCAACCATATCTGCGAATGCCGCAACAACGATGCAGCAGAAGATCCACGAGAAAATCAGGAACAGCTTGCGGCCGGTTTTGCCGATGTACTTCTCAATCAGCATACCCATCGACTTGCCCTTGTTCTTAACCGAAGCGTACAGCGCGCCGAAGTCGGCTACCGCGCCGAAGAATACGCCGCCGATCAGCACCCACAGCAGTACCGGCAGCCAGCCGAACGCCGCAGCTTGAATTGCACCGGTTACAGGGCCTGCGCCCGCGATGGAGGAGAACTGATGACTGAATACCGTCCAGCCGTTGGTCGGCACAAAGTCCTTGCCGTCATTAAATTCAACGGCAGGCGTCTTGGCTTTCGGGTCGATACCCCATTTGTTCGCCAGCCAGCGTCCGTAGAAAACGTACGCGCCGAACAGAACAACAGCCGCGATCAGCACAATTACAAGTGTGTTCATGTTTTTTCGTCTCTTTCTGGAAATGATTTGCGATTCCGCAGCCAAAGGTACGCAAAAAAGCCTTCGTCCATGCAGGAGGATCACGAAGATGATCCTGCAAAGACGAAGGCATATACTACATTGCTGTATTTACTTCCGCGTTACCACTTTGCTTGCCGACAGTACGCTGCCGACCTCTCATTGCCGCCCGGTACCGCATTCTTCCGGAGGGCTTTTCCTATTAACGGTGGATATCCGGCCTCGACTACTCGGCATTGCCTTTGATCGAAGCTGCTCGCAGGGGATAGCGAACCCGTGCCTTGCTGCCGTCTTGCACGACCGACGGCTTTCTGTGAGCGGTGATACGGATACGTCATGTCCTGTTCAAAGCATTTGGCTACTGAACGATTCGTATAATAGACCTCTTTTTGCCGTTTGTCAACCGGACAGGAGACGAAAAATGCAATTTTGGCAACACCTGCAAATCCGGCAGTATTGATAAATAAAAATTTGTTTATTTTTTAACGGCGTATCATATACAGCAAGATTCTATACTTGACAAATGTATTTTACACGGCTTATACTGATATTATGTAAAAGACAAGCAAGGGTGCTGTGATGAGCGGCTGAGAGGGCGAGAAACCCAACCTTTTGAACCTGTTGGTTAATGCCATTGTAGGGAAGCTGTCGCATTGCTGGGATTGAGTGCTTCGGTTTTGCCGCAGGGTGAAAACGAGGCGTTTTTTATTTTCCCGGCAGCGATGATAAAATTGGAGGGAACAGGAATGAAAACAGTGCTTACCATTGCCGGTTCGGACTGCTCCGGCGGTGCAGGTGTACAGGCCGATCTGAAAACCATGGCGGCACACGGCGTGTTCGGCATGAGCGTTATCGTATCAGTCGTAGCGGAAAACACCGCACGCGTGATCGACATTCAGGACATCAGTCCCCGGATGATCGAGGAGCAGATTGACGCGGTGTTTGAAGACATCGTGCCGGATGCGGTTAAAATCGGCATGCTGTCCTCGCCGGAGTGCATGAAGGCGGTAGCTGGCAAGCTGGCACAGTACAAGCCGGCGCACATCGTGATTGATCCGGTGATGTTCGCCAAAAACGGTGATCCGCTGATGGATCCGGCGTCTGTCGGCACACTTATTGAGACCGTGCTGCCGTTTGCTGAGGTGCTGACTCCGAACGTACCGGAGGCGCAGTATCTGGCAGATATGGAGATCCGCACGCCAGAGGACATGGAGGAGGCGGCACGCCGCATCTATGCCAAGGGCTGCAGGAACGTGCTCGTCAAGGGCGGCAAGAACATCGCAGGTGCGGTGGATGTACTGTTTGACGGCGAGACCTGTCACCGCATTGAGATTGAGCAGATCGACACCACCAGCACGCATGGCACGGGCTGCACGCTGTCCTCTGCGATCGCATCCAATCTGGCGCTCGGCCACAGTGTACCCGAGGCGGTGAAGCTGGCTAAGGAGTATGTCACCGATGCCATCCGCCATGCGCCCGGTCTGGGACATGGTTGCGGTCCGCTGGGCCATTTTTGCCGTATTTTTTCGGAGGAGTAAGAGAAAATGAAGAAAAGTGCTATCCGTAAACTGACAATCGCAGGTGTTCTGGTCGCGGTAGCGGTCGTTGGCAGCCTGTTTTCCATTCCGGTGCTCGGCGCGAAGTGCTCGCCGGTGCAGCATATGGTGAATGTGCTCGGCGCTGTTCTGCTTGGACCGTGGTACGCACTTGGCATGGGCTTTGCAGCAGCACTGATTCGCAATGTGCTCGGCTTGGGAAGTCTGCTGGCGTTCCCCGGCTCGATGATCGGTGCGCTGCTGTGCGGTTTGGCCTACAAGGCCTGCCCGAAGCTGCCGGTCGCTTACGTTGGTGAGGTATTCGGCACCGGCATTCTCGGCGGTCTGGCTTCCTACCCGATTGCCGCATTCGTGATGGGCAATACCAAGGCAGCTCTGTTCACCTTTGTGCCGTCCTTCCTCGTGTCCACTGCGGTAGGTGCCGCAATTTCTGTTCTGGTGCTGAGTGCCCTTAAGCGCACGCATGTTCTCAGCACACTGGAAGGTGCTAAGCATTGATCGAAACCATTAAAACCGTTCTCGAAAATACACAGAACCGCACACCGATGGTGCATTCCATCACTAATAATGTTACCATCAATGACTGCGCGAATATCATCCTTGCGGCAGGCGGCACGGCCATTATGGCGCAGGATGAGCGTGAGGTCGAGGAGATTACCTCGCACGCACAGGCGCTTGTACTCAACATGGGTGCTGTCCGCGCACAGGAGGCCATGCTGCGTGCAGCCAAGATTGCCAGGCAAAACGGCAATCCGGTCGTACTCGATCCGGTAGCCGCCGGTGCCAGCACGCTCCGGCGTGAAATGTGTTCCCGTCTGTTAAGTGAAAATCTTGTTTCGGTCATTCGCGGCAATGCATCCGAGGTGCGGGCGCTCGCCGCAGGAGCCGAGCAGGAAACCGGCGTGGAAGCCAGTGCGCTCGACAGCGTGACCGAGGACAATTTACAGGAATCCGCAGCGTGGCTGCGGTCGTTCAGCCGCCGGACCGGAGCTGTCGTCATGCTCACCGGCGCGATGGATGTAATTACCGATGGAACCCGTACCGCAGTGGTGCGCGGCGGCAGTGCGTATCTGCGGCGGATCACCGGCGCAGGCTGTATGCTCACCTCGCTGACCGGCGTGTACTGCGGTGCGAATCCAGATATATTGTTAGAAGCCGCAGTCACGGCATCGGAGGTGATGAAGCATTGCGGAGAAACAGCCGAGGCGCGTGTGCGTAAAGAGATGGAGGGCACCGCTTCCTTTCGTACGCGCCTGATCGACGCAGTAAGTCTGCTGAACGCGGACGAGCTGACGCCGAACCTCTGTTTGCAGATTCTGTAAGCAGAAAAATGCTGCCGGCAGAATTTTGCCGTCAGTCTTAGGAAAATCATCAACATACTTTCATTGGGGGTACCACCTTGAACAACAAAACCACCGAAAGACTGCTTGCCGCAACGCAGGACATCTGGGAAGGCTATCTGAACCATCCGTTTGTCCACGGTATTGCCGACGGCAGCCTCGACATTCAAAAATTTCGTTTTTATCTTCTGCAGGATTATGTTTATCTGTTTGATTACGCAAAGGTATTCGCGCAGGGCGTTGTCAAGTCCCGTGATCCCGAGATCATGCGCGTGTTCGCAACCTCGGTGGCGAATATTCTCGGCGGCGAGATGAACATTCACCGCGGCTACATGGGCCGTCTCGGCATCACCGAGGAGGATGCAGAGCGCGTCAAGCCGTCGCTGAATAACGAGTCTTACACCTCATACATGCGCGCTGTTGCGGCCGAGGAAGGCCCTGCAGAGATCATGGCGGCTGTGCTTTCGTGTGCACTCAGCTATGAGTATATCGCTAAATGGATTGTGGCCAACTACCCGAACGCCGATCAGCATGAGTTCTACGGTGAGTGGGTACAGGGCTACGCATCCGAGGACTATGCGGCAGAAAACCGCAAGCTGGTCGCTTATATGGAGCGCCTGAGTGAGGGATATACCGAGCCGCAGCTTGCGCGTCTGACCGATATTTTCGTCGCATGCTCGCGCTACGAGGGCATGTTCTGGGACATGGCCTGGAACGAGGCGATGTAAGCCATGTTGGAGTTTCGCAATGTCGTTTTTCAGTACGACAGTGAGGATTTTAACATCATCGACGGTCTGTCCTTCCATCTCGAGAAGGGAGAATTCGTGTCGGTCATCGGGCCGTCCGGCTGCGGCAAATCCACGATTTTCCGCCTGACCAACCAGCTTCTGCCGCGCAGGAGCGGTGAAATTCTGGTGGACGGCAGGAGCATCGACGGACGGCGCGGCTACTGCGGCTACATGCCGCAGCGCGACCTGCTGTTTCCGTGGCGCACGGTGAACGAAAACCTGCGTCTGCCGATGGAGATTCGCGGCGGCATTTCCCGCGCGGAGATGGACAAGCGTGCGGCGGAAACGCTCGAGCACGTCGGTTTGGCTGGCTGGGGCGACAAGCGCCCGGAGGAGCTTTCCGGCGGTATGCGTCAGCGTGCGGCATTCGCGCGTACGCTGCTGACCGGCTCGGAACTGCTGCTGCTCGATGAGCCGTTTTCCGCGCTCGACTTTCTCACGCGCATCACGATGCAGGAGTGGCTGCTCGACCAGTGGGAGCAGGACAGCAAGACCGTCCTGTTCATCACTCACGATGTAGAGGAGGCTATTTTCCTGTCCGGCCGTGTTCTGGTCGTGGAGGATACGCCGATCCGCAAGCTGCACTCGTTTGAGGTGCCTGCGCCGTATCCGCGCACGCGTGCGTGCCTAACCGACCCGAAGATGCTCGAGCTGAGAGAAAATCTGATTTCGCTGCTCAGAAAAGAGGTGCAGGCATGAAAAAGAATGCAAATCTGCCCGCACTGATCTTTATGTTCGCGCTGCTCATCGTCTGGCAGTGCATAGCCCTGGGCATGAATGCGGCCTACATTCTGCCGTCGCCGACACAGGTGCTTGTGCGCCTGTGGGAGCTGCGCAAACCGCTGTTCACCGCACATCTGCCGGCCACCATGCTGTGTACCGGAGTCGGCCTTGCAATCTCGATCGCGCTCGGTCTGCTGCTCGCCATCGGAATGGACGCGAGTCCGTCGGCGGAGAAAATGCTGTATCCGCTCATCGTCGCTTCACAGACCATTCCGACAACCGCACTTGCGCCGCTGTTTGTGCTCTGGTTCGGCTACACGATCTGGAGCAAGGTGCTCGTCACCGTGCTCATCACGTTCTTCCCGATTGCGATGACCGTGTTTGACGGCTTCCGCTCGGCGAAGACCGATATGGTCGATATGCTCAAGACCTTCGGCGCAGGCAAGAAGGAAATTTTCCTCAAGCTGAAGATCCCGGCAGCGCTGCCGTACTTTTTCTCGGCGCTCAAAATGGCGATCCCGATGTCGATCATCGGCGCTGCGATCGGCGAGTGGCTGGGCGCACAGGCCGGTCTCGGCTATTTCAGCCGCCGCATGATGACGCAGCTGGACGGCGCTGGCGTGTTTGCACCGATCGTACTGCTGAGCGTGGTTGCGATGATCGCAGTAGGCATTGTAAGCTGGCTGGAAAAGAAGATCATCACCTGGCGCAGCAGTTTATAATCTTGATAACACAATTTTAAGAAAACGAAATTTTTGTTCTAACATAAGGAGAAAATTACATATGAAAAAGCGTATTCTTGCACTTATGGCGGCAGGCACCATGCTGCTGACCGGCTGCGGCGCACAGAACGCCGCACAGTCTGATGCGGCAAACAGCGGCAGCGATGATCTGCAGCACCTGACCGTTGTGCTCGACTGGTATCCGAATGCTCTGCACGCATTCCTGTACGAAGCACAGGAGAAGGGGTACTTCGCCGAGGAAGGTCTGGATGTGGATATCCAGTCTCCGGCAGGCGTAAACGATGCTATGAGCATGGTTGCCGCCGGTAAGGCAGACATCGGTCTGTACTATCAGCAGGATGTCATTCAGGCTCGTGCTGAGCAGAATGTGCCGATCAAGTCCATCGGTGCGGTGGTTCAGGGTCCGCTGAACATCATCCTGTCGCTCAAGGACAAGAACATCACCAAGCCGCAGGATCTCGAGGGCAAGACTGTCGGCTACGCGGGCACCGAGCTTTCCGAGGCACTGGTCCGCAGCATCATGCAGTCCAACGGTGCCGATCCGAACAGCGTGAACATGGTTGACGTTGGCTTCGACCTGATGAGCTCGATGACCACCGGCAATGTTGATGCAACCATCGGCTGTCTGGTCAACCACGAGGTACCGCAGATGGAGAAGGAAGGCTTCGAGGTCAATTACTTCTTCCCGGATGATTACGGTGTACCGAAGTATTACGAAGGTATTTTCCTCGCAAGCGATGATATGATTGCGAACAATTCCGATACGCTGAAGGGCTTCCTGCGCGCTTGCAGCAAGGGCTTTGAGGACTTCAAGAGCAACACCGACGATGTTCTGCAGGTTCTGCTCGACAATCAGGATGAGGCAAACTTTGCACTTGATCCGGATGTAGAGAAGAAGTCCTGTGAGACGCTGCTGCCGCTCATGGAGACCGAGGACGCCAAGTTTCTCTCTCAGACCGAGCAGTGCTGGCAGGAGAACATTGACTGGATGTACGATCAGGGCCTGATTGCAGAGAAGCCGGATGTTTCCGACGTTATGGTAAACCTTGACTTCTAAAATACGCATATAGAACAGGGGACAGAGCATTGGCTCTGTCCCTTTTGTGTTATCCGTCCAACTTGTCGATCATCTCGCGCATTGTGTTCGCGGAACGCTGCAGCTGTGCCAGTTCATCCTCGGAGAGCGGAATATCCAGCACGGCTTCCGCGCCGTTTCGTCCGACGATAGTCGGCACACCCAGACAAATACCGTCCACGCCGTAGTGTCCGTGAATCATAGAGGTGACCGGCAGCACGGAATGTTCATTGCGTACAATGGCTTCCGCGATACGCCGCACCGCCATGCCGATACCGTAATAGGTTGCGCCTTTGCTGTCGATAATCTGGTAAGCCGCATCGCGCACATGCTCGTAAATGCGGGAAAGCTCGTCTGCAGGCTTGGTGATGCCGGCAATGCGGCAGTAATCGTCCAGATCAGCACCGGAGATGTTAGCGCTCGACCATACCGCCAGCTCGCTGTCGCCGTGCTCGCCGATGATAAACGCATGCACGTTGCGGCTGTCCACGCCAAGCCGCTGCCCGAGCAGATACTTGAGCCGCGCAGTATCCAGCACGGTACCGGAACCGAGCACACGTCCGGCAGGGAAGCCGCTCAGCTGCTGCGCCAGACAGGTCAGCACATCGACCGGATTGGACACAACCAGCAGAATCGCCTCACGATTGACTGCTGTAAGCTGTGCGATGACGGAGGACAGGATGCCTTTATTTCGTCCGAGCAGCTCCAAACGGCTTTCGCCGGGCTTCTGGTTTGCGCCTGCCGCAACGATGATGAGCCCGCACTCGGCAAGATCGGCGTATTCTCCGGCCATGACGCGGCACGGCTTGCTGAACGCCACACCATGATTGATGTCCGCAGCTTCACCGATAGCCTTGTCGCGGTTCATATCCACGAGTACCAGATCGGAGAACAGTCCGGAAACCGCCAATGTGTATGCGCAGGTCGCGCCGACAAAGCCCACGCCGATCACGCCGCATTTTTGAATATTCGTCATATTGGATACACTCCTTCTGCGAGTAGTATATCCGTTTTGTTGTTGGAAAACACATGACTTTGTGCTATACTTATACTGTATTTTTATCGGCAATATCAGTTCAGGAGGATAGGACTATGAATAAATGGTTACGCGCTGTCTGCGTCGGCGCGGCTGCCGCTGCCATGTTGACCGCTTCGGCCTTTGCGGCAAATTATACGAATTGTGCAGATTCACTGCACGAAATGGGTCTGTTTCAGGGCACGCAGAACGGCTACGATCTTGACCGCACGCCGACCAGAGCGGAAGCGGCTGTCATGCTGGTGCGGCTGCTCGGCAAGGAGGCTGAGGTCAAGACGCTGACGTATACTGCACCGTTTACCGATCTCAAGGGATGGGAAAAGCCGTATATACAGTATCTGTACAGCAACGGTCTGGTGAACGGCACGAGCCGGACAACCTTCAATCCGACCGGCAAGTGCACCGCGCAGATGTACGCGACCTTCCTGCTGCGTGCGCTCGGCTACTCGGATACGGCGGATTTCAGCTATGCGAACGCAATAGAGACTGCTCGTGAGCAGGGTATTTACGACACCGGTATCATCAACGTGCAGAATTTCCTGCGCGACGATGCTGCAGCGGCAAGCTACACGGCGCTGTCTGTTTCACCGAAGAACAGTGAAGGCACGCTGCTCGATCAGCTTGTCAGCGAAAACGCGATAACCGAAGCGGACGCGAAATCGTATCAGAATCTGTTTTCGACCTACGCGCAGTACCGCGAGGCAACCGCCGGTATGGATGCTCTGCTGCATTACTCGGTCAACAGCGAGTTTGCGTCTCCGGTGGCTGTGGCCCATGACGGCAGGACGGTCATGCAGGTGCAGACGAGCGAGACCACCGTGTTCGACCGTGAGAAGAATGAACTGCTCACCGACCGCAAAATGACGCTTTCCGCTCCGAATACATCGGATAAGCAGCTGCTGACGCAGAGTTATCTGTCGGACGGTGCGCTGTATCACAAATTGAACGGCTCATGGTCGGCAGAGCTGGTGACTGCCGCTGAGCAGGAGGGCCTTGCCGCGATGTATGGCCGTGTACCGCTGGTATGTGTCGATTCGCTGAGTCAGCGTGCAGGCAGCTGGACCATTATCTGTGCCGATACGCCGAACGCGTACACCGAACTGCTCTGGTCGGTCGAAAGTGCAATGGGTGATTTAGACGAAGCCGTCCGGCTGCAGCCGACCACGGTAACGCAGTCGGTCAGCGGCGGTACGATTCGCAGGCAGAGTGTTTCCGCAGCCTTCACGCTGGACGGCATGACGGCAGAGCCTGTTATCATCAGCACACTGGACAAAACCGGCGCAGATGCTGTGCTGAACGCGCCCAGGTAAACGCATAAGTTCCGCCGTTTTCGCATATCTGTGTGATACGGAGGTGCGGAGATGGAGAGACGGCTGAAATGCGGCGTTTGCGCCGCGGCGGCACTGGTGCTGGTGCTGTGCTTTGGCATGGAGCAGAAAACCCGTGCAATGCAGACGGCAGGGAACGCTCAAACCACGCTCGTCATTGATGCCGGACACGGCGGCTTCGACGGCGGCGCGGTCGGCGCGGATGGAACCACCGAGCAGGATATCAATTTGAGCATTGCAAAACGGGTGCAAGTGCTGGCGAATTTCTTCGGTGTGCCGACTGCTATGACGCGGCCGGATGAAAATGCACTTGATTACAATCCTTCCCGCACGGTGCGAGAGAACAAAATCGCGGATATCAAGGCACGGGAAAAGCTGGTAAACAGCATTCCGTCACCGGTGTTCCTGAGCATTCACCTGAATAAATTCAGCGACGCGCAGTACCACGGCGCCCAGGTGTTTTACTCGACAGGAAATGTGCAGGGCAAGCCGCTGGCCGAGCAGATACAGCAGTGCTTGATTGACGGCTGCGACCCATTGAATCATCGCAAGGCTAAACAGGCAGACAGCGCCATCTATCTGATGAAAAGGCTGGACTGTCCGGCGGTTATCATCGAATGCGGCTTTCTGTCCAATCCGGCCGAAGAAGCGCGGCTGCGGGACGAAACCTATCACAAACAACTTGCTGCCGCCGTGATCTGCGGATATTTACGCAGCCAGAGCGGTATGTAACGGAGGAAATATGAAGCAAAAGACAGTTTTTCTGTGCGGTGACTGCGGATATGAAAGTCCGAAATGGTACGGCAAATGTCCGTCCTGCGGCGCATGGAACACCATGAGCGAATTCAAGGAGAAGCCGGTTTCGGCGGCACGCGGCACGAATACATTTCAGCGCGGCGAATCGAGACCGACGCTGCTCAAGGATATTGATACCGGAGACGAAAGCCGGTTCCATTCTGGAATCGGTGAACTCGACCGCGTTCTCGGCGGCGGCGCTGTACACGGCTCGTTTGTGCTGGTCGGCGGTGAGCCGGGCATCGGCAAATCCACGCTGCTGCTGCAAATGTGTCAGGAAATGTGCAAAAATGCCCGCGTGCTCTATGTTTCGGGCGAGGAATCGCTCAAGCAGATCAAAATTCGTGCGGCACGCCTGCACATTTCTTCACCCGAACTGTATATCCTTGCCGAGACCGACATGGAGCAGATCATCAACGAAACCGAGCTGCTCGAGCCGGATATTCTAATCGTGGACTCTATCCAGACGGTCTATAAGCGCGATTTAACTGCCGCTCCCGGCGGTACGACCCAGATCAAGGAATGCGCGATGAGTCTGATGCAGTACGCGAAGAATCGCAACGTGACGATTTTTATTGTTGGTCATGTCAACAAAGAGGGTACGCTGGCAGGCCCCAAAATCCTTGAGCACATGGTGGACTGTGTGCTGTATTTCGAAGGGGAATCCGCAGGTCCGTTCCGCTGTCTGCGTGCGGCGAAAAACCGCTACGGCTCAACCAATGAAATCGGCGTGTTTGAAATGAGCGATCACGGTTTGCTCGAGGTGCAGAATCCGTCTGCGGCTATGCTGGCCGGTCATCCGCAGGGTGCGTCCGGCAACTGCATTGCCTGCGTGATGGAGGGCAGCCGTCCTCTGCTCGCCGAGGTGCAGGCGCTTGCTGCGAAAACGCAGTTTGGTGTGCCGCGCCGCACCGCTGCCGGCGTGGACTACAACCGCATGGTGCTGCTGCTCGCCATTCTGGAAAAACGCTGCGGGCTGTTTCTGTCGTCGAGCGATGTGTATGTCAACGTCGTCGGCGGCATGCGGCTGGACGAGCCCGCTGTGGATTTGCCGATGGTGCTGGCAATCGCATCCAGCTTTCGGGACAAGCCGCTGCCGGAAGGCGTCATGAGCTTCGGCGAGGTCGGCCTGACCGGCGAGCTGCGTGCGGTGTCCAATCCGGGACAGCGTATCAATGAGGCATACCGCCTTGGTTTCCACACCTGCATCATGCCTATGCAGGATGTAGACGAGGACCTGCTGCAGAAAATGAATATCGTGCGTGCGAAAACCGTCGGTGACGCGATTCGTGCCGTATTGTAGGCATAATTTTCACCTCCTCTCCGCAGACTAAACTCAGTTTGCGTCAGGGGAGGTTTTGCATTTGGAGAATAAGATCCGCGCGGTGCTGCTTACGACGGCAGGTGTGCTGACGGCAATGCTGTTCTGGTCGTGGAAGCACCGTCCGCCGGAGGCGGTTTTGGTACGCACAGCGGCCGCCGAAACGCAGGATATCTACAATAGTGTGACGATTTTCGGTACGGTCGAGTCCGCAGAGAGCACAGCGGTTTGTCCGGCGAAAAATGGTGTAGTAAGTGCAGTGTATGCCGCAACAGGCGACACCGTGCAGAAGGGTGATATTCTGTGCACGCTGACTGACATCGGCAGATCGCAAACAGCCGCGGATTACTGGCAGACCGCACAGAGCGTGTTTGCAATTTCCGGCACGGTGAACACTGTCACCGCCGAGGACGCTCACGCACTGTATGCGCCGATGGACGGTACTGTGCTGACCGTTCCGCAGGCGGGCGAGAGTGTATCGGCCGATATGCCGTGCATACAAATTGCGAATCCGGATAAGCTGCGCGTGCGTGCACAGTCTCCCGAGCTATATGTAGGAGAGCTTGCTGTCGGGCAGCGCGCTAACATCACATTTTCGGCAGTGGACGGCACCTTTCACGCCGAATTAACCGCAATTGCTCCTGCAGCTGTGAAAACCTTTAGTCTGACAAACGAAGATGCCGAAGCAACCGTTGAGGTGCTGCTTGATTTGAACGGCTCAACCGAAAATCTGCGCCCCGGATATTCTGCGACCGTTAAGGTATTCACAGACCATCGAGACGATGCTGCGGTTGTACCATATGAAGCAATTTGCCAGCGCGGAGAACAAGAGTTTGTATTCTGCGTGCAGGACGGCCATGCCGTGCAGTGCGCGGTACAGACCGGCTATCTGCTCGAGGATACGGTTGAAATTATAGACGGCTTGCCGACAGGTGTATCGGTCATTCTGTCGCCGCCCGATGAATTGACTGACGGTGATCTGGTGGAGGTACAGACATGAGACTGCGGGATATTCTGTCACTGGCGGCACATAATCTGCGGGAAAGTCCGCTGCGGACGGCACTTTGCGCACTTTCTGTTGCGGTTGGAAGCGGTGCACTGCTGCTTATCCTTTCCATTGGTCTGTATGGGCGAAAACAGGTGGACGTCGGTTTGCAGACACTCGGCGTCAGCGGTTTATCGGTGTACACGGAAAGCGGACACGCGGGAACGATACTCTCGGCAGCACTGGCGGATGAGATAGAGCAGGATGTGGACGGCATTCGCACGCTGATGCCGATCAAGGCGCAGAGCGGCACCGTGCGCGTCGGACACACAACTGAGCACGCGGTACTTCTCGGTGCAGACGAACGGCTCGGTGAAGTCATGCAAATGGAGATGCTGGCAGGCACACTGCCGAACGCATGGCAGTGTGCAAACGCTGAGCCGGTCGCCGTGGTCGGCGATGATCTGGCACAGACGCTGTACAGACGGACAAATATCACCGGACGGCAGATTCGGCTAAAGGTAAACGGCACCGACCGGTATTTCACGGTATGCGGTGTTGTGCGGGCACAGACGGGGGCATTCGGCGGAATGCTGTCGGCGGTTGCACCGCATCTGGTCTATGTGCCGTATGCGTGTATCGCGTCGCAAACCGAACGCACGGATCAAGTGTTCGTGCAGTGCATTTCGCAGACAGATACTGCTTCGGTCAGTTCTCAGATCGAAAAGTACCTGACCGATCGACAGCAGGTGCGCGGCGTGCATGTACAGAATATGTCGGGTGCGGTGCAGACCGTACAGCAGCTTGCCGAAATGGGAATCGGCCTGTTTGCCGCCGTCGGTGCGGTAACACTGTTTGTCGCGCTCATCGGTGTTATGGGAAGCATGCTGGCTGCCGCTCACGAGAAAACAGGGGAGATCGGCATTCTGCTGGCGCTCGGCGCACAGCCGCATGATATTCGCCGGACATTTCTCCTGCAGGCTGTGCTGCTGTGCCTGTTCGGCGGAATCGTCGGTCTGGCAGCCGCAGGTGCGCTCCTGCACTTCGGAGCAGCACTGCTCCTGCCGGAAGGCCGTGTGTTTGCCGGATTGCTGACACTTTCCACACTCAGCGGAGCCGCTGCCGGACTGCTCCCAGCGGTTCGTGCGGCCGCTCTCGATCCAATCGACGCAATATGCAAATAACTCTTTTCTTTCGCCTTTATTTGTGCTATCATTAACAGTGACAAATAACGAATAGGGCGACTGTACCGTAGAAAGGAATGGAGTTTGCATGCGCCATATTATTGATTTATGTGATTTAACGGAAAAAGAATTTTCCGATCTGTACAAGCTGGTCAGCAATATTATCGACCGACCAGAGGGCTATGTAGATGCCTGCCGCGGCAAGGTGCTGGGCAGCCTGTTTTATGAACCTTCTACCCGTACCAACCTGTCGTTCTCCACCGCGATGATGAGACTGGGCGGCAGTGTTGTCGGTTTTTCCGATCCGAACGCCACTTCTGCGTCTAAGGGCGAAACACTCAAGGATACTATCAACATGGTATCCAGCTATGCGGATATGCTCGTCATGCGCAACCCGCGAGAGGGCGCAGCCAAGGTAGCTTCAATGTACTCGTCTGTGCCTGTCATCAATGCCGGCGACGGCGGTCATCTGCACCCGACCCAGACGCTTGCCGATATGATTACCATTCTGCGTATGCGCGGCTCTGCTGACGATATGAAGATTGGCTTGTGCGGTGATTTGAAGTACGGTCGTACCGTGCATTCTCTGCTGCATTTCCTGCAGCGGTATCATAATGTACAGTTTTATCTGATCGCACCTGATGCACTCAAGCTGCCGGACTATATGGTAAAATTCCTGAAAGACAACAATATGCCGTTCTGCGAGGTAGATAGCATTGATGAAGTTCTGCCCGAGCTGGATGTGCTGTACATGACTCGCATTCAGCGCGAGCGCTTTGTCACGGCAGAGGAGTACGCAAACCTTGAAGGCAATTATCAGCTGACAGCTGAGAAGATGAAGCGCGCCAAGAAGGACATGCTGGTGCTTCATCCGCTGCCGCGTGTTGATGAGATTGCACAGGACGTGGATGATGATCCGCGTGCGGTCTACTTCCGCCAGGCGCGGTTCGGCATGTTCGGCCGTATGGCACTGCTGCTGACGCTGTCCAAGCTGCCGTTCGAGCGTGCCGGTCATCATGAAATCGGTGCAGATCCCGGCATCCGCTGCTCCAACCACAAGTGCATTACACGAAGCGAGCTGTATGTACCGCTGCACGGCAAGGTCGGTGACCGCTGTCCGTACTGTGATGCCGCGCTGGAGATGCAGCTGTAATAAAAAAACAAAGAGTCTGTTGCAGAACAGGTCCGCAAAGAACGCAGGGACGAAAAGTCGCATAAGGCATTTCGTCCCTGCGTTTGTTTTCGAAAATGGGTGGTTTGATCTTGTTTCACACCTAATCATAAAGCAAAAAGACGAGTAAGCAATCCCTTTCGAGGAAACTTACCCGTCTTTTCTTACGCACTATTTTGCAGCGCGCCCTTTTATGTTACTTATCGCTGTTTTTCGGCTGTTTTACAGGCACACGCTCACCGTTCGGCCGGATTTCCGCCAGCGGATTCCTTGCCGCAGCTTCGCGCATGTTTTCATTCTCGATGTGGGTGTAGATCATGGTCGTATCCACACTCGAGTGACCAAGAATGCTTTGCAGTGTGCGGATATCCACGCCGTTCTGGTACATGAGCGTTGCCGCTGTGTGACGCAGCTTGTGCGCAGAGTATTTTTTCTGATCGAGACCGGCCTGACCGATATATTTCTTTACCAGCCACTTGACCGTCTGTGCGTTAATACGGTTGCGCTTTTTGCTGACGAACAGCGCGTCCGCGTCCTGCTCATTCGGCTCCAAGCGTTTGGGCAGATACTGCTCGAGCGCGGCGAGACACGCATCGTTGAGAAATACCGTCCTCTGCTTGCCGCCCTTACCGAGCACGCGCACGGTATCGTCCTTGAAGTCGGTCAGATTCAGACCGACCAGCTCGGAAACACGCATGCCACAGTTAAGGAAAAACGTCAGGATGCAGTAATCTCGCTCGGCATACGGGCCGGTGACGGATTCCAGAAGCCGCACACTGTCGTCTGTCGTGAGGTAAGTCGGCAGGGACTTTCGGACAGTCGGCGCTTCCAGTCCGCTGACCGGATTAACCTCTAAAACATGCTGTTTATCGGTCAAATACCGGAAAAATGCGCGTATCGCAGAGACCTTGCGTGCACGCGAGTTGACACTCAATCCGTAATTGGTGTGGTTGCTGTTCTGCTGAGTTGGGCGGCTCTGCGCCATGTATTCCAGATAATCATAGGTGTCCGACAGCGTGATATCACGGATAAAATCCAGATCAATGTCGCTGATGTCGATCTCATCAAGCGGAAGATTTTTATCGACTGCGCCTTTGTTGTGCTTGAGTACGCGAAAAAACAGCCGCAAATCAAGATAATACTCGTGTGCGGTTTTTGCGGATTTGCCGCGTATTGTGGAAATATAGGTTAAAAAATCCCGCAAAACGCGCGGTGCGTCTGCGGCGTATTCGTTCATCGGCTTGTCCATTGCTGCGCTCTCCTCGCCTGCTGTGATACTGTATTTATTATAACGCATTCTGCAATTTGCGTCAAACTTGCAATTTTCGGAAAAACAACGTATAATAAAGCCAACAACTTAATGGAAGGGGCATGGCTGATGAGCCGAATTTCTATTCAGCGCGGAGATATTACCCAATGCACGACCGATGCGATTGTAAACGCTGCCAACACGTCCCTGCTGGGCGGTGGCGGTGTGGACGGTGCCATTCATCGAGCGGCAGGACCGGAGTTGCTGGCGGAATGCCGCACGCTCGGCGGCTGTCGGACCGGCGAAGCCAAAGCAACACGAGCATACCGTCTGCCATGTCGGTATGTCATTCATACGCCGGGACCGATCTGGCGCGGTGGACATGCGGGTGAGGCGGTACTGCTGGCAGGCTGCTATCAAAACTGCCTGCGCATTGCATCTGAATTAAATTGCAAAACCGTGGCGTTTCCGTCCATCAGCACCGGTGTGTATCGCTTTCCGCTGAATCGTGCCGCTGAAATCGCTATCCGTACGATTGAGGAATATCTTTCAACTCATGCAGAAATTGAACAGGTAAGCATGATCTGCTTTGATGGAACCACGCTTTCGGCGTATCAAAACGCGCTTTCTGAACGGGAGGCTAACCATGTCTAAAAATCCGAATCAAAAGCTGAAGCTGCTGTATTTATACCAAATCCTGCTGCAGCGAACGGATGAGAACCATAAACTCACCACAGATGAACTGCGTGCGGCGCTCGAGCGCTGCGGTATTACCGCTGAGCGCAAAAGCATTTATTCGGACATCGAAGCACTCCAGAATTTTGGTCTGGATGTGATTTGTCAGAGAGGTACCGGCGGCGGCTATTACGTCGCGTCGCGCGAGTTTGAACTGCCCGAGCTCAAGCTGCTCGTGGATGCAATCCAGTGCTCCCGCTTTATCACCGAGAAAAAATCCAACGAGCTCATCGGCAAAATCGAGCACCTCACCAGTGACCATGAAGCGCATACGCTCCAGCGTCAGGTGTATGTTTCCGAACGGGTGAAAACGCTTAATGAGCAGATTTACTACAATATTGATGCGCTGCATGCGGCCATATCCAACGATGTCCAGATTACGTTTCACTATTTCAACTGGGTGCTGAATTTCTCTGCCAGTCCGCGCATTCAAAAGCAGTACCGCCGAGATGGTGCGCGCTACCGCGTCAGTCCGTGGGCGCTGACGTGGGACAATGAAAATTACTATCTGATTGCCTTCGATCACGATGCCGGTGAAATCCGCCACTACCGCGTAGATAAGATGGACTCACTTGTGCAGACCGACCTGCCTCGTGAGGGTAAACAGCTGTTCGACGATCGGTTTGACGCGGCAGCCTACTCCCGTAAGGTGTTCGGCATGTTCTCCGGCGAGGAGAAAACCGTGAAGCTGAAATGCCTGAACCGCTTTATCGGTGTCATGCTCGACCGCTTCGGCAGCAGTCTGCGTCTGTTTCCGGCGGATAACGAACATTTTTATCTGGATGTGGATGTTGTCGTCAGTCCGCAGTTTTTTTCCTGGGTGTTCAGTCTGGAAGGCGATGTGCGCATTGTAAACCCGCCGGAGGTCTGCGAAGCGTTTGAAAAGCAGATTCACAAATTCATAGACTAAGTACCGTTTAACGTACTTTCCTTTTGTTATACTATGTACAACAAAAGGAAAGGGGATGCGCAAGATGAACTGCACTCTCGAATATGTAAACGGACACATTGAAGTATATGACGGAACCGGCGCGTTTCTTTTCTCTGCCGACACCAAGCAGGAGGCACTCGAGGAACTCGAAGACGCCGCTTAATTTCATAAAAAGAGACTGTATCGGTGATACAGTCTCTTTTCCTTATCTTATACGCCAAATACGGAATCCGCATAATGCACGGTTGCCATAGCGTCCTTCGCGTAGCAGTCCGCGCCGATGGAATCTGCGTATTCCTGCGTAAGCACGGCACCGCCGACAACGACCTTGGTGCCCGGTTTTTTCTCACGCAGCTGCTTAATGGTCTCTTCCATGCTGACAACCGTCGTCGTCATCAGCGCACTCAGGCCGACCACCGGAACATCTTCCTTGATAGCGGTATCAACGATCACCTCGGGCGGAACGTCCTTGCCGAGATCAAGCACCTGATATGCGTAGTTTTCCAGCAAAACCTTGACAATATTCTTGCCGATATCGTGAATATCTCCCTTGACGGTCGCAAGAATAATTTTGCCCTTGATCTGCTGGCTCTCACCCTTCATCGCGTCCTTTACTACCTCAAAAGCCGCCTTGGCCGCTTCTGCGCTCATGAGCAGCTGCGGCAGGAACACGGTACCCTTCTCGAAGCCCTTGCCGACGCGGTCAAGCGCCGGAATCAGCTCGTTGTTGACAACCTCGAGCGGTGGAACCGTCTGCAGCATTTCCTTTGCCGCGTCGATAGCGCGCTCGCGCAGGCCGCGTTCAATGCTCTCCGCGAGCGGCATCGCCGTGCTGCCTGCTGCTGCAGGAGCCGCTGCTGTCGGCTGGTTGCCGTAGGCCGCAATGTAGCCTGCGCATTGCTCATCCAGATTGGCCAGCGCCAGATAGGAACGGTACGACCTCATCATCGCCTCGTTATTCGGGTTGATGATCGCGCAGGACAGACCGCTCTGCATCGCCATTGTGAAGAAGTTCGAGTTGACAATCTCACGCTGCGGCAGACCGAACGAAATGTTCGATACGCCGAGAATCGAGTGACCGTGCAGCTCATCACGAATGCGGCGCAGTGTTTCGAGCGTTACGAGAGCCGAACCGCTGTCCGACGAAATGGTCATCGCCAGGCCGTCAATCACGATATCCTCATGCGGAATACCGTATTTCTCTGCTGTATCGTAAATCTTCTTTGCAATCCGGATGCGGCCCTCTGCTGTGGACGGAATGCCGTTTTCATCCAGCGCCAGACCAACAACAACACCGCCGTACTTACATACAAGTGGGAACACAGCTTCCATGCTCTCCATCTTGCCGCTGACCGAATTGATCATCGGCTTGCCGTTGTACAGGCGCATGCCGCGCTCCATTGCGATGGTATCCGAGGTGTCAATCTGCAGCGGCAGCGCGATAACACTCTGCAGGCGCGTAACAACGCGCTCCATCATCACGGGTTCGTCGATTTCAGGCAGACCGACGTTGACATCAAGGATATGTGCGCCGCTGTCTTCCTGCGCCATGCCTTCACCAAGGATGTACTCGATGTTATTCTCGCGCAGAGCTGCCTTGAATTTGCTCTTGCCGGTCGGGTTGATACGCTCACCAATGATAACCGGCTTCGGCCCGATCTCCACGGCCTGCGAGAACGAGGAGACCACCGTGCGGCGCTTGGCTACCGGCGGTCGGAACGGTACCTTACGGCACTTTTCGATGGTCAGCCGCAGATGCTCCGGCGTAGTGCCGCAGCAGCCGCCAAGCGCCTGCACGCCCATGCCTGCGATTTCTTCCATCAGGTCGGAAAACTCAGCAGGCGCGATATCGAATACCGTCTTGCCGTTTTCGCTGCGCGGCAGACCGGCATTCGGGTTGACGATGATCGGCAGTGAGCTGACCTGCGTCAGACGCTCGATGATCGGGTGCATCTGCTTCGGACCAAGACTGCAGTTAACGCCGAGCGCGTCTACGCGCAAACCCTCGAGCATGGCAACCGTGGAATCCACCGTGCCGCCGGTCAGCAGCTTGCCTTTTTCGTCGAAAATCAGCGTTACGAGCACAGGCAGGTCGCAGTTTTCCTTGGCAGCCAGCACAGCCGCCTTGGCCTCGTAGCTGTCGCTCATGGTTTCGATGAGCACGAGGTCTGCGCCCGCCGCCGCACCGATGCGAATGGTTTCTCCGAACAGCTCGACCGCCCGTTCAAACGGCAGGTCGCCCATCGGCTGGAGCAGCTTGCCGGTCGGGCCGATGTCAAGCGCGATATAGGCATCCTCTCGGCCTGCCTGCTGACGCGCGGTTTTTGCATGCGAAACCGCAGCTTGCACGATTTCCTGCAGGTTATCCGGATATTTGAGGGCATTTGCACCGAAAGTGTTGGTGTTCACCACATCACAGCCGGCTTCAAAGTAGCTGCGGTTCAGCGCAATAATCTCATCCGGATGGGACAGGTTCCACGTTTCCGGCAGTTCACCGGCTTTTAAGCCGTGCTCCTGCAGGATGGTGCCCATGCCGCCATCGAAAAATATCCATTCTTTTCCCAGTCGTTCGGTCAGTTTCATTCTTTTCATCTCCTGTAAGCGCAATCCGTCTTGCCGCATTCCTCACAGCCCTTGCGGTGACACGGCTGCGGTGTTTCAGACAGACCGATCACCGCCGTTACCGACTTGATGGGTGCCAGCAGACAGCTTTCGGTCACGGTCAAGCCAATTTTGCGCGGCGTATCCAGCAGGCGGCTGAAATCCCGCTGGTGTGCGATCGGAAAATCGCCGTAGCCGGGACTGAACCGCGGCCGACAGTACATGCCGCGCTGCGCTGCGTCCTGCCGGATGCGTTCGTTGACCTCGTCGCAATAGGTCTCGACCATGGCCGCTGCCGCTGCCTGATAGATCACCGCGTCGCTCATCCGAACTGCAGACGCGCGGGCAATCAGGCGATCCGGTCCGATGCCGAGCGTTGCTGCCATCAGACAGACCTCGCTGCAGCCCTGCAGATTGCGTGCCAGATTTTTGCTGTGAATTTGTACATCTGCGATCTCGAGCGTTTGCGCGTCAATATGCTGCAGCGGAAACACGCGGTAGATCGATTTGGGTTCTGCCGCCTGCTGCAGTGCTTCACCGCATCGTGTCAGGCTGGCCTGCACAGCCTCATCCGGCTGCGTGCCGTGATAACCCATGTAGCGGATGGCTTCCGATCTGTCCAGTTCAATCACTTGAGAATCTCCGACAGGCTGGACTGAATACCTGCGGCAATTTCCGGCTTATTCATCGAGTAAACATGGATATGGTTGACGCCGTTTGCAATCAGGTCGATGATCTGCTCGGTCGCGTAGATAACGCCTGCCTGCTTCATAGCCGCCGGATTGTCACCGAAACGATCAACGATGGCCTTAAAGCGTTCGGGCAGGTAGGTGCCGGACATGGAAGTGATACGCTTGATCTGCTTGACATTCGTCACCGGCATAATGCCCGCAACAACCGGAACCGTAATGCCCTTTTCTCGGATACGGTACAGGAAGTTGTACATGATGTTGTTATCAAAGAACATCTGCGTGGTCAGAAATTCACAGCCTGCGTCTACTTTTTCCTTGAGGTGCAGAATATCCTCGGTTTTATTGGCTGCCTCAACGTGACCCTCCGGGTAGCAGGCGCCGCCAACGCAGAAATCGCCCTGCGACTTGATATCGCGTACCAGTTCAGCGGCATAGTGGTAGTCAGAATGCGGAGCACCGCCCTCCGGAATATCACCGCGCAGCGCAAGAATATTCTCGATACCGGCATCCTTATACTTTTTTACCATCGCTGCAACGTGCTCACGGGTAGAGGAAACACAGGTCAGATGGGTCAGAACGGTAACATCATACTTCTTCTTGAGATCTGCCGCGATGTTGACAGTGTGTTCGCTTGTGCCGCCGCCTGCACCGTATGTAACGCTCATAAAGTCCGGACGCAGCGCCGCAATCTCCTGTGTTGCGTGTGCGACAGACTCATAGCTGCTGCTGGTCTTGGGCGGGAATACCTCAAAAGAAAGGGTTACTTTATCCTGATTCAAAAGTTGGGAAACCTTCATGTTGCATCTCCTATGTTTCTACTCGTATTTCTGTTTAATAAAAAAGACACGATTTTGATCCGCGTGAAAATTCTATACGTTCCAAAGCCGTAGTGTTTATTATATCACATTTCTCTACTTTATTTCCAGACAAAAATACGATATAATATAACGTATCGGAGGGATTATTTTGACCGATATGCTTAAGAACTGTCAGCTGTGTCCGCGCGCCTGCGGCGCAGACCGCACAAAGAGCCGCGGAGCCTGCGGTGCAGGCATCGAAATCGAAGCTGCACGCGCATCGCTTCATATGTGGGAGGAGCCGCCGATTTCGGGTACGAATGGCTCGGGCACGGTGTTTTTCTCTCATTGCTCGCTCGGCTGTGTGTTCTGCCAAAACCGCAAGATCAGCCGCAGAGAGGCCGAGGGACAGAACATTACGGTAGATGCACTGGCGAAAACCTTTCTCTCTCTGGAGAAAAAAGGTGCGCATAACATCAACCTTGTTACCGGCGCCCATTATGTGCCGCAAATTATCGAAGCGCTGCAAATTGCCCGAAAACAGGGGCTTTCGCTTCCTGTTGTATACAATTCCAGCGGATATGAGCAGGTGGAAACGCTGCAGCTGCTCGATGGTCACATTGACATCTATCTGCCGGATTACAAGTATTACAGCAGCTACTATGCAGGTCTGTACTCGCATGCGGAGGATTACCGTGAGTTCGCCGTTCCGGCTATTGATGAAATGGTGCGCCAGACAGGTGCACCGCAGTTTGATAAAAATGGTCTGCTGAAGCGCGGCACCGTCATCCGGCATTTGATGCTGCCCGGACTGGCCGGCGACACCGCGCAGGTGCTTCGTGATATTGCCTCTCGATGGGGCGACAGCGTGCTTGTCAGCCTTATGCGGCAGTATACGCCGTTTGATATGCAGGATTATCCCGAGCTTGACCGCACCATCACCGCAGAGGAGTATGCAGATGCCTGTACGCTGTTCGGTGAGCTTGGACTCGGCGGTTTTTTTCAGCAGGACGAATCCATCAGCGAGAGTTTTATTCCCGCCTTTGACGGCACAGGATTGGAGGAAAATTAACATGAAAACCGTTCTCAGCATTGCAGGCACCGACCCGACAGGCGGCGCAGGTATTCAGACCGACCTGAAAACCTTTGAAGCCTTCGGCGTGTATGGCATGGCCGTTATCACTGTCGTGTGTGCACAAAATACCACTGGTGTATTCGGTATGCAGCCGGTTTCCGCTGAACTGGTTGGCAAACAGATTGACTGTGTGTTTGACGATATTTTCCCGGATGCCGTCAAGGTCGGCATGCTGTATGACGCAGAGATTATTCACACAGTAGCGGAGCGCTTGAAGGCGTACCACGCCAAGAATATCGTACTCGATCCGGTGATGATGTCCTCAAGCGGTACCGCGCTGCTGCATCACGATGCGGCAAAGGTTCTGCAGGAGGAGCTGTTCCCGCTGTGCACTCTGGTAACGCCTAATCTGCATGAGGCAGCCGCTGTCTGCAGCCATAACATCACCAATCGTGAAGATATGGAGCAGGCGGCACGCGAAATCGTCGGCAAGACCGGCGGCGCCGTTCTGGTCAAGGGCGGTCATCTGGCAGACTGCGCAGATGATCTGCTGTTTGACGGCACAGAAATGCACTGGCTTCCCGCGCCGCGTATTGACAACCCGAACACACACGGTACCGGCTGCACGCTATCCAGTGCAATTGCATGCGGACTGGCACAGGGCGTGTCGCTCATCGGTAGCGTCAAGCGGGCCAAGCGGTATCTGACCGCCTGCATTGACTTTAAATTGGATCTTGGTCACGGTTCTGGTCCGCTGCAGCACCGCATTGCGGATTGGGAGAACCGGCATGCGTGAACTGCGGCACATTCTCGGTGCAGATCAAGCATTTCAATCTTTCAAAATGTAAGCAGAAAAAAGTGCAAAGAATACCGGAGCGAAAGGCCGAAGAAGGCTTCTTGCCCCTGCACTCATTTACGCTGCATCGTTTTTATTTCACACCTTAATCTAAACAAAAAGGCGAGTAAGCAAACCCTTTCAGGGAAACTTACTCGTCTTTTCTTGCGCGCTGTTTTGCAGTGCACCCTATGTTTTATCTGTTTGCGGTGCTGCTCCATGCCTGATGCAGATCAGGGAACGGAGCAAGCGCACGATCGAGAATGCCGTGCATATGCGCGATGGCAATGCCATAGTTGGTCATTGGCACATTCCGCTCGGCGCTGTGCCGCAGACGATACTGCATTTCCCGCTCGTTCAGCATACAGCCGCCGCAGTGAACAACAAGCGCGTACTTACTCACGTCCTCGGGAAACTCATTGCCCGCGGTAAATGAGAACTGCACATCCTTGCCGGTAAATCTGCGAATCCAGTTCGGCAGTTTTTCCGTGCCGATATCGCCGCACTGGCGGTGATGCGTGCAGCCTTCGGAGATGAGCACAGTATCGCCATCCTGCAAAGAATTCAGCTGTGCAGCACCGAGAATCGCCTGCCGCAGATTGCCTTTGTATCGGGCAAACAGGATGGAGAACGAGGTCAGCTGGACATTTTTCGGCACCAGCTTGTCCACAATGCCGAACGCCTGCGAGTCCGTGATAACCAGCCGCGGCGGCTCCCGCAGGGATTCCAGCGTGCGGGTCAGCTCGGTTTCGCGGGTGACAAGCGAAATTGCGCCTGCTTCCAGAATATCGCGGATGGTCTGCTGCTGCGGCAGGATCAGCCGGCCTTTCGGTGCGGCTGAGTCGATCGGCACGACCAGTATGACTGTGTCATTCGGCGCAAGCAGGTCAGCAACCAGACGTTTTTCCGGCTCGGTCGGCTTGACGGCTCGTGCGATCAGTTCCTTGAGTTCACGGATGTTGCTGTCGGCTGCTGCGCTGACGTAAATCTCGTTTTCCGGCATGGCGGCAGGAACCGAAGTCAAATCCGCCTTGTTGTGCGCGATGACAAACGGAATCTCCCGCTTGCGGAACAGCTCGATAAGCTCCTGCTCAGCAGGCTGTAAACCACGCGTGCTGTCCGTGACAAGAACCGCAATATCCGTCTTTTCCAGCACGCGCAGTGCCCGACGGACACGCTCCGCGCCGAGCGCGCCCTCATCGTCAATGCCCGGTGTGTCGATGATAACCACCGGACCGATAGGGAGCAATTCCATCGCCTTCTGCACCGGATCGGTGGTTGTGCCCTTGACATCGGAAACAATGGACAATGTTTGTCCGGTCACGCGGTTTACCACGCTGGATTTGCCCGCATTGCGCAGGCCGAAAAAGCCGATGTGTACGCGCTCGCCGGAGGGCTGTGCGTTCAGTCCCATGGAAAGCCCTCCTTAAAAACGAAAATCACGGCGGTTGGAGCTGCAGATATCCTTGATATGCTCGGCTGCAATTTCGCGTACCTTATCGCGCGGGATTTTTTTAAGTTCCTCCTGAATCAGCTCCATGCCGACGCGCCTGGTGTCCTCGCTTGCATAATCGACCAGATACTCCGCGAGTGTCATCAATGCGTTCGGGTGGCAGCAGTTGAGAATCTGACCGCTCTTGCACAGGCTCATGAAACGGTCGCCGGTGCGCCCCTCACGATAGCAGGCGGTGCAGAACGACGGAATAAACCCAAGCTGCATGAGCCAGTGAACAACCTCATCGAGCGAGCGCTGATCGGATACATCAAACTGCTCAGAGTCGTGCGGACGCTCCTCTTCCTCGTAGCCACCGACCGAGGTACGGGAAGCACCGCTGATCTGCGAAATGCCCAGACCAAGTGCCTTCTCACGCACCTGCTGGCTCTCGCGGGTGGAGATGATCATGCCGGTGTACGGCACGGCAATGCGGATGCACGCGATAACCTTTGCAAACAGCTCGTCGCTCAGGCCGTTGTCGAATACGTTCGGATCGATATCGTCCGCGCGCTTGATACGCGGTACACTGATAGTATGCGGGCCAACGCCGTGTACAGCCTCCAGATGCTCGGCGTGCATGAGCAGACCGGCGAACTCGTACTTGTACATTTCCAGACCGAACAGAACACCCAGACCAACGTCGTCGATACCGCCGTCCATCGCGCGATCCATTGCTTCGGTGTGGTAGTCGTAATCGTGCTTCGGACCTGCCGGATGCAGCTTGAGGTAGCTCTGCTTGTGGTAGGTCTCCTGAAACAGAATGTAAGTGCCGATGCCGGCGTCCTTCAGCTTGCGGTAATTCTCGACCGTTGTCGCCGCAATGTTGACGTTGACACGTCGAATTGCACCGTTTTTATGTTTGATGGAGTAAATGGTGTTGATGCACTCGAGAATGTACTCGATCGGGTTGTTGACCGGATCCTCACCGGCCTCGATGGCAAGGCGCTTGTGACCCATATCCTGCAGCGCGATAACCTCGCGGGCAACCTCTTCCTGCGTCAGCTTTTTGCGAGTGATATGGCGGTTTTTTGCGTGATACGGACAGTAAACACAGCCGTTTACGCAGTAATTCGACAGATACAGCGGTGCAAACATAACAATACGGTTGCCGTAGAACGCCAGCTTGATCTCCTCGGCCAGCTGATACATCTCCTCGATCTTCTCGGGGATATCGCAGGCCAGCAGCACGGAGGCTTCGCGATGCGTCAGACCGGCACAGTGTACGCCGGTAGCCGTTTTCTGCGGACGGGCCTTTTCCAGAATGCTGTCGATCAGCTCGATGTTGTGTTTGTTCTCCTCGGCGTATTTCAGCGTTTCAAGGATTTCCTCATGGTTGATAAACTCCTCTGCATGGAGTGATTTCGGGTTGTACTGAGCCATTTTTTCGTTTTCCTTTCTTATCTTGCGGTCAGAGGATTACTCTTTCCGTCAGAGTCCCTTAAAATGTATCACTTATCGGATAATATCTCCGCGTGCGGTAACAATCCGGCAGCCGACCGATGCCACACGGCGCGACAGGCAGCCGATGCACTGTGCAGCCTCCTCGCCGGTACATAGTTTGCCGTCGTACAGTGCATATTTTTTTCGCACCCCAAGCGGAGACAGATTGGGCATCACTACGTTTGCACCAGCCTGCAGTCCGCGCTCGCGGCCGTCCGGCCGGATGGTGCCGAGCGCCGTTGTGGCGGGCAGCAGCAAATTCGGTTGAATCAGCCGCAGCAGTGACAGCAGATACACTGTCTGCTCACACGTTCCGGCCGGAAAATCGCGGAACGGTGTGTCCTTCTGCGGAATAAACGGGCCGATACCGCACATCTCCGGCCGAAATTCTTCGATGAACTTTAAGTCCTCAGCGAGTGTTCGTGCCGTCTGATACGGCGAGCCGACCATAAAGCCGCAGCCGGTCTGGTAGCCAATGTCTTTCAAATCACGAAGGCAGCGCATACGGTTGTCAAACGACATCTGCGCCGGATGCAGCTTTTCATAATGTGCCTGATCGGCGGTTTCGTGACGGAGCAGATAACGGTCCGCGCCAGCATCGAACATCGCCTGATAGGCTTCACGAGGGAACTCTCCGAGCGACAGCGTTACTGCACAGTCCGGAAACTCGGCTTTGATCTGTCGTACCAGATGGCAAACCACATCGGCCGAGAATGCGCTGTCCTCGCCGCCCTGCATGACAAAAGTGCGGAAGCCGAGCGCATAGCCTTCCCGGGCACAGTCCAGTATCTGCGCCTCGGTCAGTCGATAGCGGTCACACGCAGGATTGGAACGTCGAATACCGCAGTAATAGCAGTCGTTTCGGCAGATATTGCCGATTTCGATCAGTCCGCGAATATACACATCCGTACCGTATACCTGTTTTCGTAAGGTAACCGCTTTCTCTGCGGCATAGGCTGCCAGTTCATCGCTCTGGTTTTCGATTAGATATTCGTATTCCTCTATTGACAGGCTGTGCTGCGCCTCCAACCGGTCAATGAGCTGCTTCGCCTTATTCATCGCTCTGCACATTGGAGTACGCGGTCTTGACGCTGATGCCGTCCAGATTGCCGATTTTGCCGGACAAAGCTGAAATCACATCCTGCGGCGCATCAATGGCGATGGACACAATGTTGATATTGCGCACTCGATAGGGAATCCCCATGCGCCCGATGATATAGCTGCCGTACTCATGCAGCAGGGTATTGAGCCGTTCCACAGAATCCGTGTTCTCTACCACGATTCCCATTACGGCAACTCTTGTTTGCATAAAAACACCTCGGAACAAAAAATAACTGCGTCCTCTGAAAGACGCAGTCCGATACAGATATAAACGGCGCTTCCGCGCAGGAAACGCTGCAATACGATATGGACGGCTCCTTTCATGCAGAATCTGCGGACGCAGAGGCTTACTGTCAGGATCGCTACATCTATTATAGAGGATAGTCGGCAGACCCGCAAGCAAAACCGACGATTTTATGCAAAGAATTATTTTCGCAAAAATATGTATGATATTTTTGTCGAATTTTATCCTTCCAAATCTATATCTTGTATGGTACAATGCAATAGCGGCACATGATATATGGGTATGCACTTTTACGCTTTGCCTGTAAACAGCAGTGCTTTTTTGTTCGCTTTTTATCGGACAATATGATATAATGATGAACATATGAAATTTAGAGAGGAAGAACAACACATGGTTCGAGTTGTCAAAAAGGATCACACCAAAGAACCGTTTAACATCCAGAAGGTTGTTATCGCCGTTAATAAGTCGGCAAACCGTGTCCTCTACAACTTTACAGAGGATGAGTTGAAGTCGATCTGCAATCATGTCGAGGGTTATATCCGTGACCATCACATGACCGAGATTCAGATCTGGCAAATGCACAACATCGTTGAGTCTGCACTTGAGTCGGTGCAGCCGGAGGTTGCCAAAAGCTACCGCGACTACCGCAACTATAAGCAGGATTTTGTCGGCATGCTGGACAGCGTATACCAGAAAAGCCAGTCCATCATGTATATCGGCGATAAGGAAAATTCCAACACGGATTCCGCGCTGGTCTCCACTAAGCGCAGCCTGATCTTCAATCAGCTCAACAAGGAGCTGTACCAGAAGTTCTTTATGAACACCGAGGAACTGCAGGCCTGTCGGGACGGCTACATTTACGTCCACGATATGTCGGCACGCCGCGATACCATGAACTGCTGCCTGTTTGATGTAGCGAGTGTCCTCAAGGACGGCTTTGAGATGGGCAATCTGTGGTACAACGAGCCGAAAACACTGAATGTTGCATTTGACGTGATCGGCGATATCGTGCTTTCCGCTGCAAGCCAGCAGTACGGCGGCTTTACCGTGCCGTCGGTCGATCTGCTGCTCGAGCCCTATGCCGAGCGCAGCTACAAAATGCTGACCGAGAAGTATACTCGTCTGGGACTGGATGCTGATACGGTCGAGAAGGAAGTTATGGCGGATATTCTCAACGACTTTGAGCAGGGCTTCCAGGGCTGGGAGTACAAGTTCAACACGGTAGCATCCAGCCGCGGCGACTATCCGTTCATCACCATGACAATGGGAACCGGCACCGGTCGTTTTGCCAAGCTGGCCTCCATTACCATGCTGAATGTACGCCGCAAGGGGCAGGGCAAAAAAGGCCAGAAAAAGCCGGTCCTGTTCCCGAAGATCGTATTCCTGTACGATGAGAACTTGCACGGTCCCGGCAAGCTGCTTGAGGATGTATTTGAAGCCGGTATCCTGTGCTCGTCCCGTGCGATGTATCCGGACTGGCTGTCGCTGACCGGTGAAGGCTATGTGCCGAGCATGTATAAGAAGTACGGCGCGATCATCAGTCCGATGGGCTGCCGCGCGTTCCTGTCTCCGTGGTATGAGCGCGGAGGCATGAAGCCCGCTGATGAGAGCGACAAGCCGGTATTTGTCGGCCGCTGGAACATTGGCGCGGTATCGCTGCACCTGCCGATGATCTACGCTAAGGCACAGCAGGAGAGCCGTCCGTTCCGCGAGGTGCTGGACTACTATCTGGAGCTTATCCGCAAGCTGCACATCCGCACCTATGCATACCTGGGGGAGATGCGTGCATCTACCAATCCGTTGGCATACTGCGAGGGCGGCTTCTACGGCGGACATCTCAAGCCGTCGGACAAGATCAAGCCGATCATGAAAACCGCTACCGCGTCGTTCGGCATTACTGCACTCAACGAGCTGCAGGAACTGTACAACGGTAAATCGCTTGCCGAGGACGGTCAGTTTGCCCTCGAAACACTGCAGTATATCAACGATAAAGTCGAGCAGTTCAAGAACGAGGATGGCAATCTGTATGCTATCTACGGTACACCGGCAGAAAGCCTGTGCGGTTTGCAGGTCGAGCAGTTCCGCAAGAAATACGGCATCATCGAGGGCGTTTCCGATCGTCCGTATGTCTCCAACAGCTTCCACTGCCACGTTACCGAGGACCTGACACCGATTCAGAAGCAGGATCTTGAGGGGCGTTTCTGGAATCTGTGCAACGGCGGCAAGATCCAGTATGTCAAGTACCCGATTGACTACAACCATGAGGCGATTCGCTCTCTGGTGCGCCGCGCCATGGCAAAGGGCTTCTATGAGGGTGTCAATCTGTCACTCGCGTACTGCGATGACTGCGGTCATGAGGAGCTGTCTATGGATGTCTGCCCGAAGTGCGGCAGCCGCAACCTTACCAAAATCGAGAGAATGAACGGCTATCTTTCCTACTCTCGCGTGAAGGGCGATACGCGCCTGAACGATGCCAAGATGGCCGAAATTGCTGAAAGAAAGAGTATGTAACACGAATGCAGTATCACAATATAACCAAGGACGATATGCTCAACGGCGACGGCCTGCGTGTTGTGCTGTGGGTGGCCGGCTGCGGACATGCCTGTCCCGGCTGTCACAACCCCATCACATGGGATGCGGAAGGCGGTCTGCTGTTTGATCAGGCAGCAAAGAATGAGCTGTTCACCGAGCTCGGCAAGGACTATATCTCCGGCATTACGTTTTCCGGCGGCGATCCGCTTTTCCCCGGCAACCGTGAGGAGGTCAGCGAGCTGTGCCGCGAGATTCGGCAGAAGTTTCCGGACAAGACCATCTGGCTGTACACCGGCTATCGCTGGGAGGAAATCAAGTGGCTGCCGTTTCTCGATCAGATTGACGTGCTGATCGACGGTCGTTTTGTACAGGCGCAGGCCGATCCGCAGCTTCACTGGCGCGGCAGTGCCAACCAGCGCGTGATCGATGTTCCGCGCACGCTTGCGGCTAACAGTATCGTCCTGCATGACGATAAGTAAAAAGGAGTGCTGAATTATGCAACAGATCGCACAGTTTTTCAAGGTATCCGAGGAACAGTTTGTCCGTGACTGGTGCGCGGCTACCCGCCGCAGCGCGGATGAGGCCAAGAAGGTCTATCAGAACATCCGGCTGCCGCGCCGCGCGACCAAAGGCTCTGCCGGCTATGATTTTTTTGCGCCGGAAAGCTTTACGCTTGTTCCGCATGAGACCATCCTTATTCCGACCGGTATCCGCGTTATGATCGAGGACGGCTGGGTGCTGAGCCTGTACCCGCGTTCCGGTCTGGGCTTCCGTCACCGTCTGCAGCTTGACAATACGGTTGGCATTATCGACAGCGACTACTTTGAGGCTAAAAATGAAGGACACATTCTCATTAAGATGACCAGCGACGATCACAAGGGCAAAACCCTCTCGGTTGCCGCAGGCGACGGCTTTGCACAGGGTATTTTCCTGCCGTTCGGTATCACCGTGGACGATGAGGCTGACGGTGAACGCACCGGTGGCTTCGGCAGCACGACTGAAAAGAAGTAACAATTCCATAAACAGCCAAAAGCGCATTCACAGAGATTTATCTGCGAATGCGCTTTTTCTTATGCCCTGTTTACATGAAACAGGCAGCACAGGATCCCGCGTAAGCACTTGGGACTTTTCCATACAACAACCTTCATCATGCCTTACCCTCCTTCAGCACTGCAGCAGGAACAGCCCTGCCGCGATCACTGCCAGTGCAATCAGCCACACCGGCAGACAGGATGGGAGCAGACTGCCCAGCAGCAAGCCTGTTCCAAACATAAATACGGCAAGACCGATCGCCTGACCACGGCAGAACATAGCGCATCACGCTCCTGTTACCAGTATAAGCAGCTCGGATAGAAAATGTGACAGCAAAGCGAAACCGATCTGCTCATATTTTACGCAAGCGCTTCATATGGTAATGCAGGAGCAGCGGTGAAACCAAAGGAGGCAGCATCAATGGAACTGAATCAAACAAGCATCTGCTACTACGAAAAGAAATTAGCGCATATCTCTGCGGCGACAGAGAGTGCGGATTCGATTGTGCCGGACACGTTTCCGGATATCGGACGAATCGTGTGCGCGTATGGTACGGCGGTCATCAAGGACCAGACTCCGCAGAATGGTCGCCTGTTGGTATCTGGCACCGTGCAGACGACCGTACTGTACGAACCGGAAAACGGCGGTAAACTGCGTCGGCTCTCCGTGCCGGTCACGTTTGCACATATTGAGGAATGCGAGGGTGTCTCGGCAGAATCTGTCTGCAGCACCGTGTGCCGCATTGCTGCGGTAGAGGCCGAAGCTATGAACAGCCGCAAGGTGTGCGTCAGCGTTCAGCTTTGCCTTTTAACCGAAGGCTACTGCAAAGTAGAGTGCGACGTGACAGAATCGGTCGAACTGGACAGCATAGAATGCCTGAGCCATTTGCAGAGCATAACGCTGCTGGAGCAGGTACGCAGTTATCCGGTGACAATACTGGACGACATACAGCTTGCGGATGCAGCGGAGCTGTCCCTTCTGCACACCGACTGCACGATGCAGGTATCCGAGTGCCGCGCCATGCATGGCAGAATCATCGTGAAAGGTGAAGCTGTGCTGCACTGTCTTGCCATGCAGGAGGATGATGCTGTGCGCGTACTGAACAACAGCACGCCGTTCACGCAGATTCTCGAACTGCCGGAAGCAGAAGAAGGCGCCCTGACCGCAGTTCATATGACCGTATCCGAGGCAGACTGCCGATTGGAATCCGATGGCATGTTGTCCTGCACCATCAGCGCACAGGCAATAGTACTGCTGCGGCAGGAGCGCAAGCTGCGCTGCATCGAGGATATGTATCTGCCCGGCAAGGTGCTTGCTGCGCAGGCAGAACATCCTGTATTGCAGAATATGCCGTCCGCGCAGCCGTTTACCGCCGAAGGCAGTGAGACTTTGCAGACTGCACAGCATGTTTCTCATGTGATTGCCGCGCAGGCGGTCTGCTGCGGCGCAAAGCGCGTATCGGAGAGCGAGCTGCAGGTCAAAGCCGGTGTTCGTGTGCTGTATTTGAGTGATGAACAGCAGCTTTGCGCAGTGCAGCGTATTGTACCGCTGACCATGCCGTATAGTGAAATCGGAGAACCGGAAGATCTTATACTTTCGGCACGCGCCACAGCGGCGGGTGAGCGCGGATTGCTTTTGACTGTCACCGCAAACGGCACTGCTGCAACACAGGAGCGCGTGACGTTCTGCTATATCTCTGCGCTGGAGATCAAGCCAAAGGAGAGCAGACATAACGGCGTAACACTGGTGCTCAGGCAAATCACTGGCGAAGAACGGCTATGGGACATTGCCAAAAACTGCGATACGACCGAGCTGGCGATCCGCTGTGCGAATGACTTGCCGGCAGAGGCAGAGCGTGTGCAGAATGCCATGCTGCTGATTCCGATTCAGGACTGAAAGGCGGGAAGAAAATGGAAAACCAGATTTACGATCAAATCAGCAGTCGCACCGGCGGTGATATTTATATTGGCGTTGTCGGTCCGGTTCGTACGGGAAAATCCACATTTATCAAGCGATTCATGGAGACAATGGTGCTGCCAGATATGGAGAATCCCTACAAGCGGGAGCGCGCACGGGATGAATTGCCGCAGTCCGGCACCGGACGGACAATTATGACTGCCGAACCCAAATTTGTGCCGGAAGAAGCGGCGGAGATCGCTCTGCCGGAAGGCGGCGCATGCCGGGTACGGCTGGTGGACTGCGTAGGCTATCTGGTAGAGGGCGCACTCGGCGGCATGGAGGGAGATACACCGCGCATGGTATCTACACCGTGGCAGGAGGAACCCATGACACTGGCCGAAGCAGCAGAGATCGGCACACACAAGGTTATCGGCGAGCACTCTACCATCGGACTGGTGGTGACGACCGATGGCAGCTTTACCGATCTGCCGCGTGAAGCCTATATACCGGCAGAAAAACGCGTAATCGAGGAACTGCAGTCACTCGGCAAGCCGTTTCTCGTGCTGGTAAACTCGTCAGAGCCGAACGGCGAAGCAGCACAGTGTGTATGCGCCGAGCTGCAGTCGCAGTATGGGATTGCACCGATTACGGTGAACTGTCTTGAACTGGATGAGAGCGGCATTGCAGATATTCTGCAGCAGGTGCTGTATGAATTTCCGGTCTGCGAGATTGGTTTTGTCCTTCCGCGTTATATCGGTACTCTGCCGCTGCATCATCCGGTGCAAAACAGCATTTACCAGTGCATTCGCACAGCCGCCGCCGACGGAGAGAAAATGCGTGATGTACAGAAGCTATGCCGTACCCTCGAAGAGAACGAATACGTCGAGCGGGCGAGCGTGGACAATATGGCGCTCGGCAGCGGCTCGGCGGTCGTACGTGTGGACGTACCGGAAACCGTATTCTACGGCATTGTCGGCGAGCAGACCGGCATTCAGGTGCGGGATGACGCAGATTTGATTCGTGTGCTTGAGGATTTCGCTACGGTGAAACAGCAGTACGAACGGCTGCATGGTGCGCTCGATCAGGTATATCAGACCGGTTACGGCATTGTGATGCCGTCGGTGGAGGAGTTGTCGCTCGAGGAACCGGAAATCGTTCGGCAGGGAGGACGGTATGGCGTGCGTCTGCGGGCTTCTGCACCATCCATCCATATGATGCGGGCCAACATCAAAGCCGAGGTCAATCCGATCGTCGGCACGGAAAAGCAGTCGGAAGAACTGGTACACTATCTGCTCAGCGAGTTTGAGGAACAGCCGGAGAAGATTTGGGAGACCAATATTTTCGGAAAGTCGCTCAATGAACTCGTGCGTGAGGAATTGTCGCACAAATTGAGCCGTATGCCGGATGATGCTCGCGGTAAAATCCGTGAAACACTGGAAAAGATCATCAACGAAAGCGCAGGAGGACTCATCTGCATCATCCTGTGAAATCGGGCGTGCCTGCCAAAAACAGGCACGCTTTTTTAACAGAATTGTAAAGACTGTCCGCTTGTAAAGGTCGATTTGCTGTGCTAAAATGTATAGTGTATAGAAATGCGCATTTGAAGGAGACTTTTACTTGACCAAACAAGTGTTTATCATAAACGGCAGCGGCGGTGTCGGCAAGGATACCGTATGCAGTGCTGCCGCGCAAAGCTGGAAGGTGCAGAACATTTCGTCCATCACACCCATTTTGCAGGTAGCCAAAGCCGCCGGATGGGACGGCACCAAAACACCGGCGGCACGTCGTTTTCTTTCGCAGCTGAAGGCAGACTGCACGGAATTCAACGACCTTCCGTTCCGCTACTGCACAGAACAGCTGCAGATATTTGCTGAAAATGATGCAGAACTGCTGTTCGTCCATATCCGGGAGCCGGAGGAGATCGAGCGCTTCCGTCAGGCGGCAGGCGTAAACTGCAAGACCATTCTCGTGCGTCGACCGACACTTGAGCAGGCACGCGGACAGCTGGGCAACCGCTCAGACGATGGCGTTGCAGCGTACGCCTATGATGCGGAATTCCTCAACGACGGTTCGCTGGAGGAACTGCCCGCAAAAGTACACGACTTTTTACAGGCTTTGATCGAGAGATAACTTCTAAGATCAGGCACGGCTCTGTTTTATAGGAACAGCGCATAGAAAGGAACATCAAAATATGAGCCAGAACAAGAAGAAGTTCTTCGGCAAACACAAGAATGAACAGGAGCTTGAGCAGACACAGACGCTTCCGCCGATATCAGCAAACACCGCTGATAAGACCGTTCAGACGGAGGAAAATACTGTACCGGAAGAAGCATCCGAAAAAGCTGATGCTGACGAAAAAAACGAGAAGGCAGAGCAGTTTACTGAATCCTTTCGCAAAAGATTTAATCAAAGTAAATGCGTCCGCGTTATCATTGCAGCCGGATTGATTATTCTGCTGGTCGGCGGTTCGGTATTTGCTGTCATTCGCTCGCGCAATACCGGCACGGAGGACACAATTCCGACGACTGCAGTCGTTACCTATGGCGATATTGGCACTTATATCGAGGGCAGCGGTGAAACGGCTGCACGCAATACGGAAGAACTTGGCTTAGGGCTTGAAGGCAAAATCTCTCAGGTGCTGGTTTCCGAGGGAGATGAGGTGCATGCCGGTGATCCGCTGGTCGTTGTCGATCCGACCGGAATCCGCGAACAGCTGACAGCGGCACAGGCCGAATTCACGGCCGCGCAGAGTGAGTTGACCAACGCACAGGCAGCGATCACGCAGGCACAGAGCCGCATTGCCTCGGCACAGAGCCAGTACACCCACAGCAGCGCTACGGCACCGTTCAGCGGCAAGTTTATCGCATCAAGCACATTTGCAGCAGGGCAGAAGGTAAGTGCAGGACAGACCATCGGCCGTATGGTCAACGACAGCCAGATGCAGCTTGCTGTACAGTTTAGTTCGGAATATGCCAAAGATATCAAGGCCGGTCAGACGGCTACGATCTCTACCTCTGCCGGACAGGTTTCCGCTGTGGTTTCGTCGATTGATTCCACTTCCGGCAAAGGTACTTTCCTTGTCGTATTAACCGTGCAGAATCCCTCTGGTTCACTGGCGCAGGGAACGAGTGCTACCGCAACGATCAACAGCGACAGTGCCGGCACGATTTTCTCTTCCGGGTCGGGCACGCTGGACTACATCAAGGAGCAGGTTATCACGGCACCGATCGGCGGTGAAATCACAGCTTATAACGGCTCGAACCACACATACAGCAGCGGTGCAGTCATTATGTCGATCTCCAATGTTGCAGCGCCGGATACTTCGGACGCGCGAAGCAGCCTCACGGCTGCACAGAGTACGGCTGCAGCCGCACAGGCCAAGGTGAGCGAGATTCAGACGCGCATTCTCAAGCTGCAGCAGGAGATTCTGGATGCCACGATGACGGCTTCGATCGACGGCGTTGTCACCTCACTGAACGCGGAAGAAGGGGAGGAGACCGATGGTACCGAGCCTCTGGTTGTTGTTTCCGACCTAAGCGATACCGTTGTTACGGCCGAGCTGACGACAGATGAAGTGCAGTCTGTCGAGCCTGGTCAGACGGTGACAATGAACATGTACACGATGGATGGTTCCGAGCTGCCGCTCACCGGTGTGGTTGACTCGGTTTCGCCGGAGCCGAGTCAGAACACGGGCAGTCAGGGCAGTCTGACGACTTTTAAGGCAATTATCACGGTTGATTCTATCGAAGGTCAGGCGATTTCCAGCGGCATGATGGTCGATTACAAAATTGCAGTTGCTGAATCGGACAGTTGCCTGATAGTACCGACTTCCGCTATCGTTCACACGGCGGATGGCAGTACGGGTGTATTCACCAAAACGCTCATTGACAAGGACGGCAACGAAATTCCATTCGATGATACACTGCCGATTCCGGACGGCATGGAAGCGCCCGAAGGCTATCAGCTGGTAGCGGTAGAAACCGGCGTTTCAGATGCGAACAATACCGAAATTTTCTGGGGCGTCGATGAAGGTGCAACGGTTTATCTGAATGCCACACCAAATACATCAAACGCGGTAACTGATGAGGAAAATACAGCATATAACAGCTGATAAGCAGTATAAAGCACGGCTTTTGTTTTAGAACAGAAACCGTGCTTTTCTTTATTTCTTGCAAACTGGCATTACAAAATAATTGCAATCTGAGTATTTTAACATATTCAGATTGGGCGTATAATGCGTTCATACACCAAACAACAAAGGAGTCTGAACGACATGAGCGTACAGTATAAGCTGAACAAGGAGCTGGCCCAGATGCTGAAGGGCGGCGTCATTATGGACGTAACCACACCGGAGCAGGCGAAGATTGCCGAAGCAGCAGGCGCATGTGCAGTTATGGCGCTGGAGCGCATTCCGGCTGACATCCGTGCAGCAGGCGGCGTTTCCCGCATGAGCGACCCGAAGATGATTCGCGGTATTCAGGAAGCGGTTTCCATTCCAGTTATGGCAAAGTGCCGTATCGGTCACTTTGTTGAGGCACAGGTGCTGGAAGCAATCGAGATCGACTATATCGACGAGAGTGAAGTGCTGTCTCCGGCGGACGATGTATACCACATTGATAAGACACAGTTCAAGGTTCCGTTTGTATGCGGTGCACGTGATCTGGGTGAAGCTCTGCGCCGCATCGCTGAAGGCGCTGCAATGATCCGTACCAAGGGTGAGCCGGGCACCGGTGATGTTGTACAAGCGGTTCGTCACATGCGCGCTATGAACGCAGAGATTCGCCGTGTGCAGAATCTGCGTGAGGATGAGTTGTTTGAGGCCGCAAAGCAACTGCAGGTTCCGGTTGAACTGCTCCGAAGTGTGCATGAAAATGGCCGACTGCCGGTCGTAAACTTTGCGGCGGGTGGTGTTGCAACTCCGGCTGACGCAGCACTGATGATGCAGCTTGGCGCAGAAGGCGTATTCGTTGGCTCGGGCATCTTCAAGTCTGGCGATCCGGCAAAGCGTGCTGCAGCAATCGTAAAGGCGGTTACTAACTACACCGATGCAAAGCTGATTGCAGAACTGTCTACCGATCTGGGTGAAGCAATGGTTGGCATTAACGAGAACGAAATCGCATTGCTGATGGCAGAGCGAGGCAAGTAAAATGGCAGTTGGAATTCTGGCGCTGCAGGGCGCCTTCGCAGAGCATGCCGCAGTGCTGGATAAACTCGGCGTACCGCACTTCGAAATTCGCCAGAAGCGCGATTTGGATCAGCCGATGAATGGTTTGATTATTCCGGGTGGGGAAAGCACAGTAATGAATAAACTCTTGCGCGAGCTGGATTTGTATGATACGCTGCGTGAGCAGATTCAAAACGGACTTCCTGTATTCGGAACCTGTGCTGGTCTGATTCTGTTGGCTAAGCAGATTGATGGCGGCATACCATGCTTCAGTGTGATGGATATTCGCGTAAAGCGTAATGCCTATGGCAGGCAGCTTGGCAGTTTTTTCACGGATGATCGGTTTGGCAGTAGCGAGAGAATCCCGATGACATTCATTCGCGCACCATATATCGAGAGCGTGGGAAATAATGTCGAGGTGCTATCCATTGTTGACAGTAATATTGTTGCCGCGCAGCAGGATAATATGCTCGTGACCGCATTTCATCCGGAATTAGATAAGGATTTAACGGTGCATCAGCATTTCATTCGGATGGTTGAGCAGTTTCGGTTGAAGAATGCGGGATAACTAAAATAAGCGGCTCTGTATGAGCCGCTTACAGTCTGTCGAAAAAACCCAGTTGCCATTAAGCGGCAACTGGGTTTCTATCACATATACAACAGAAAATAGACAGGTCCTTAGGACTCCATTGCTACTGCAATGTGTGACGGAAATGTGTGACGGAGCCGGATCCGATGCTGAGTATGCTGGAATGGCTGTGCACAGAGCTCATGGAGGTCGAGGTGGACCAGCAGCGAGGACCGTGGTCTGTCCACGCCCAGGCTTATCATTTCAGATGCACACGCCGGACTGGTTTCGGCAATTCGTGAATCCTTTCCCGACGCCTCATGGCAGCGCTGCAAGCTGCATTTCATGCGGAATATTCTGGTCTATGTGCCGCAGAAAGAGAAGAAATCCTAGCGATGACCCGTATAAAACAGTTGACGAGGTAGACATTCGTAGTGTAGAATCTAATTGTACAAAATAATGATTTTGTATAATTAGCAAACCATCTATCTAATAACAATTAGTAATTAACTGTTTTCATCCTATTTTCTCCAGATACTCTATCATATCAGCCACAGCACGATCATTATTAGAACTTACCATCACATTTACATTTCGCAGCACTTCCGGCTCTGCATTGGCTGGTGCAAACGAAATCTGAGCTTCTTGCAGCATGGATTCATCATTGTAGCTGTCGCCAATGGCAAACACACGTTCAACGTCCGGTAAGTATTCAACAATACTTCGTAGAGCCGAACCCTTATTCACACCCGCGGCTGTGATTTCACAGAATGTCGGCATGCTGGATGTCACATCAAATACATGCGGATACCGAATCAGTAAATCCTGCGTCAGTGCGGTGATTGGTGCCGGTTCACCGGTAAAATTGACCGTACACCAATCCGCAGTTGCGCTTTTTGCAAACTGCTCATTAGAAAGCATCTGATAATCTAAATGCAGCTTGCGCATGTGCTGTAGCGTGTGATCGCTCATTTGACGAATCAGCGCTGTTTCGGCGGTAAAAATCTCGCATCCAAATTGTGAATTTTTTAACAATACATGCTCAATCATTTCTTTCGTCTCGTACGGCATACCGGAGCAATGCAAAATCTGGCGATTTTCATCGCAAATCAATGAACCATTCATCACACTGTATGGCGCATTGACCGGCAACTGAGCTATATATGTGCCAATAGCATGAGGAGAACGGCCGGTCGCAAGCGACAGCCGTCCTCCCTGTTTCGTAAAATATTGTAATGCACGCAGATTTTCTGCCGGAATTTGCTTTGAATCATCGAGCAGCGTACCATCCATATCGCAGGCCAGCAGCATACCCTTAAACTTTTTCATTGCATACGCTCCAATTTATCAAGAACTTCAGTAAAATATTGTGGCAGCGATGCCGAAAAATCCATCCGCTCCCCTGTTCTCGGGTGCGTGAGCGTCAGCTTCGCTGCATGCAGACATTGACCGCCGATATTGGAAAACCGGTCTTTTTTCAGTCCGTACACCGGATCACCGATAATCGGATGACCAATAGACGCCATATGTACACGAATCTGGTGCGTACGTCCGGTCTCGAGCTGAAACGCCATATGTGTGTAGCCGTTATACCGTTTGATGACAGTATAATGCGTGATTGCCTCCCGTCCGCCTTCCACGATTGCCATTTTTTTTCGATCAGTCTTGTGACGGGCAATCGGCTTATCCACCGTTCCTGTATCATCCTTAACAGAACCAACCACAATCGCTTCATAGCCGCGATATGCCGTATGCGCCGCAATCTGAGCTGCCAGGCTCTGATGTGCGGCGTCATTTTTCGCCACAACGAGCAGACCGCTGGTATCCTTATCAATACGATGCACAATGCCCGGTCGATGTTCACCGTTAATGCCAGACAGACTGTCACCACAGTGGTACATCAATGCATTTACCAACGTGCCGTCCCAGTTGCCGGCCGCCGGATGCACAACCATGCTGCGTGGCTTGTTGACCACCACAATATCCGCATCTTCATAAACAATATCCAGCGGAATATTCTCCGGCTTGAGATCTACTTCCTTTAACTCCGGAAGCTGAACCGTAATCGCCTCGCCACCGACCAGCTTGTAATTTTTCTTAAGTGACTGACCGTTACAGCTTACTGCCTGCTCTGACAGCAGATTCTGCGCCGCAGAGCGGGTCAGTCCTTCAATCTGCTCTGCCAGCCAGCTGTCGATACGCTTGCCGGATTGCTCTGCCGGAACCGTAAATTGCAATTCACTCATGGTTACTTCTCCGCTTCGCTTGTTTCCTTGTGCTGAAACATAAAATATAGCACAAACAGTACACCACCTGCACAAATGAAGATATCTGCCACATTAAATACCGGAAAATGAATCAGACGGAAGTCAAACATATCGACAACAAAACCGTGTGCTACACGATCAATGGCGTTGCCGAGTGCGCCTGCCGCCACCAGAATCAGAGACCAGCAGCCCAGCTGAGTCTGCAGCATATTCTTGTAAATCGCTGTAAAAATGGCAACTGTAATCACAATGGCCAATACAACAAAAATCCAGCGTGAATCAAATTGCGCGAACAGGCTGAATGCTGCACCGCGATTCTCGATATAAGTCAAGTGAAACACACCATTGAACAACGGAATGGTCTGCTGTGCCTGCAGGGACGTAAACGCCCAGTATTTCACTGCCTGATCTGCCGCGATCATCAGCAAGATTGCACAAATATAAATCGGCATCTTCTACCTCCAAAACAAAAAGGAGGAACAGAATTGCTCTGCTCCCCCTTGGATTCTTCTTTTAGCCTACAACCTTGGCACAGCGAGCACACAGACCCGGATGCTTTGCATCAGAACCAACGGTCTTAGCCTGCTTCCAGCAACGCAGGCACTTCTCACCTGCTGCGCGGGCAACAGCAATCTTCAGACCCGGCAGATTCTCGCTTGCAGCGCCCTCACCGTCACCGGCAACGACATCAAGTTCGGAAACAATGCACAGATCAGCCAGATCCTGACCACAGCCGTTCAGGAATGCAGCCTGTTCAGCGTCAGCGTAAACAGTAACGCATGCTTCCAGCGGCTTGCCGATGGTCTTAGCAGTACGCGCACCCTCGAGAGCCTTGTTTACATCATCGCGGAATGCTGTCAGCTTGTCCCACTTAGCACGATCCTCATCGCTGAAGGACAAAGCCTCATCAGCCTGCGGCATCTCGTTATATGCTACGTTGCGAGCATCATCCTCAGCAGCGTGCGGCATAGCCTGCCAGATTTCGTCTGCGGTAAAGCACAGAATCGGAGACAGCATGCGAACCAGCGCACTCAGGATACGATAGATCGTAGTCTGTGCAGAGCGGCGGCTCAGACCATCGGTCTCATCACAGTACAGACGATCCTTGATCACATCGAGGTAGAAGTTGGACATATCAACAACACAGAAATTATGAATTGCATGGAATACGGTGTGGAATTCGTAGCTATCATATCCCTCACGAACCTTTGCAGCAAGGTCGTTCAGCTTCATCAGTGCCCACTTATCCAGCTCCGGCATATCTGCGTATGCAACAGCGTTGGTCTTAGGATCAAAGTCAAACAGATTGCCCAGAATGTAGCGAGCCGTGTTACGGATCTTGAGGTAGTTCTGCGACAGATGCTTGAGCATGTCCTTGGAAATACGCATATCCTGACGGTAGTCAGAAGAAGCAACCCACAGACGCATTACGTCTGCGCCATACTGCTTGAGGATATCCTCCGGAGCAATACCATTGCCCAGAGATTTGGACATCTTCTGGCGCTCCTCATCAACAATCATACCGTGGGTGATAACCGTCTTGTACGGAGCCTTGCCCTGCGTAGCAATAGAAGTCAGCATCGAGGACTGGAACCAGCCGCGATACTGGTCATTGCCTTCCAGATATACGTCAACCGGGGTCTTCTGACCTTCGCGATTCTCGATAACAGCACGCCAGGAGGAACCGGAATCGAACCATACATCCATGGTGTCGGTTTCCTTGTCGAACTCGCTGCAGCCGCACTCACACTTGGTGCCTGCCGGCAGAATCTCAGCAGCCGTCATGTCGAACCATGCGTTGGAGCCCTTTTCACGGAACAGATCAGCAACGGTCTTAATCGTCTGCTCATTTACCAGCGGCTTGCCGCACTTTTTGCAGGTGAAGATCGGAATCGGAACACCCCAGACACGCTGACGGGAAATACACCAGTCGGAACGCTCACGGATCATGGAGGTCATGCGCTCCTGACCCCAGCCGGGAATCCACTTGATGTCCTCACAAGCCTTGACTGCGTCATCCTTGAGCGCATCAACAGAGCAGAACCACTGCTCGGTGGTACGGAAGATGATCGGGTTTTTGCAGCGCCAGCAATGCGGATAGCTGTGCACGATGTCCTCGGTTGCGAGAAGTGCGCCGCAGTCATCCAGATCCTTGAGAATAACCTCGTTGGAATCGTCAACAAACATGCCCTCGTACTTGCCGGATTCGGCGGTGTGACGGCCCTTGCCGTCAACCGGAACGATAATCGGGATGTTGTACCTCTGGCAAACGATAAAGTCATCAGCACCAAAGCCCGGAGCGGTATGAACACAGCCGGTACCGGCATCGAGCGTTACATGGTCACCGGTGATAACCAGAGAATCACGGTCGAACAGCGGGTGCTTGGTTTTGATCAGCTCCAGATCAGAGCCGAGAACGGTTGCGAGAACTTCCCAGCTGTCAATGCCGGCAGTCTTCATAACAGAAGCAACCAGTTCCTTAGCCAGAACATAAATCTCGCCGTTCGGAACCTTAACGAAATCGTACTCGAAGTTCGGGTTCAGAGAAATTGCAAGGTTGCCCGGAATGGTCCAGGTAGTGGTGGTCCAAATTACGAAATATACATTCTCCTTGGTACCAAGCAGCTTGGTGATAACACCCTTGTCATCGGTTACAGCGAACTTTACAAAGATAGACTTACACGGAACATCCTTGTACTCAATCTCTGCCTCAGCCAGTGCGGTCTCGTCGTGTGGGCACCAGTAAACCGGCTTCTGACCCTTGTAGATGTAACCCTTCTTAGCCATCTCGCCGAAAATCTCAATCTGAGCAGCCTCGTAATCGTGGGTCAGGGTCAGGTACGGGCGATCCCAGTCGCCGATAACGCCCAGACGCTTAAACTGGGTACGCTGGGTATTGACATGATCGTGTGCGAACTCTTCACACTTGGAGCGGAACTCCGCAGTGGAAACCTTGCTGCGATCCATGCCGTAAGCCTTGATTGCCTGACGCTCAATCGGAAGGCCATGGGTATCCCAGCCCGGAATGTACGGAGCCTGATAACCCATCATATTGCGCGAACGCAGAATAAAATCCTTAAGGATCTTATTCAGTGCGTGACCCATATGCAGATTGCCGTTTGCATACGGAGGGCCGTCATGCAGAACGAAAAGCGGCTTGCCCTCGTTCTTCTTCATCAGTTCATGGTAGAGGTCGTTCTTCTCCCAGTTTTCCAGAAAACCCGGCTCGCGCTTCGGCAGACCGGCACGCATCGGGAATTCGGTTTTGGGCAAATTGATCGTATTGTTGTAATCCTGCTGCATTGTGCAGTATTCAGTCCTTTCGCTTATTTACTTAACGTCCTTCGGGTCGTATTCAGTGCCGAACTGCAGTTCGCCGAAGTCGAATTTACGCGTTGCATCTTCCACCGGTGCATCGCCCTTCCCAGTCGCATTTGTGTTCTTTGCATCTTCAGTCTGCTGTACCGGAGCGAGGTTTTCGCCCTTCGCCAACTCTGCCAGTGCTCTTGCCTGCGACTGATACAGCTTTGCTACATGAGCGATGAACTCAGCAGTGTTCTTGCGGGCAGTCTCCAGTTTCTGTTCCTCGGTGTTGATTTCCGCCTTGGTGTCTTTCACCTTGTTTGCGGTTTCATCCTTCGCAGAAGCAATGATCTCCTCTGCTTCCTTCTTTGCCTTGTCGATTGTCTCCTGTGCAATCGACTGAGCGGTCAGTAGGGTACGGTGCATTCCTTCTTCAACACCGCGATATTCTTCAATTTTATCGACCAGCACCTTCATTTTTGCCTTCATAGCAGCGTTTTCCTTCTGCATCGCTGCAAATTCCTCTGCAACACGCTCGAGAAAAGTATCGACAGACTTCATGTCATATCCGCCGAAAACTGCTTTTTCAAAGCCGATTTCTTGTATTTCCTGCACCGTCATATGTTTTTCCTCCGTCTTTATATCATTTGCCGTACTGACACGGAAAAATGGTCGGGCTGCGCCCGACCCAAATCAGCGCCGTTTGTCCGGCAGGCTTAAAGCATATATACCATTTGTTCTAAAACAATCAGAACAAAAAATGCCAGCATAAACGCAAAATCAAACGGACAATTCCGCAGTGCGCTCACGCGGCTCAGCAGACTGCGAAAAGGTTGAATGAGCGGCTCGGTAACAAGGCACAGAAACTCGTAGATTTTTGAGTCGCTGCCCTGTACGAACCAACTCATGATTGCCCGTGCAAAAAACATAAACTGCAGAATGCGCAATAAGCTTCCTACGAAATATATTACCAAGCTGTTCACGATAGTACTCACGATCTGCGCTTAGAAATACATACCGCTGTTTTCCAGTTCGTCGATCAGATCGCCCATAATATCAACATTGTAGGGTGTGATAATATAGGTGCTGTTTGCAACCTTCTTGATCTTGCCTTCGTTTGCATATGCAACACCGCTGAGGAAGTCCACCAGGCGACGGGCAATATCCTTGTTGGTCTGCTCCAGATTGAGGACAACCGTGCGCTTGTCCTTGAGATGATCTGCAATCTCTGCAGCCGCCTCAAAGCGATCCGGCTTGACCAAAACCACAGCCAGCTGTGTAGTAGTATTGATGTTTACAACCTTATCGCTGCGATCGTGACGGCGCACCTGAGGCGCGTCCTGTGCATCGCTGTCGTACGAACGGTCATAGGATCTTCTATTGTAAGATGATGGCTCGCTATCCATCGCAGGTTCTTCGTTTCTCTGACGGGGCATCTCGTCTTCGTAGTCGTCCTCCAACTCGCTGCCCTTTACCCAATCAATAAAGCCTTTGATTGAACCCATGCCAAGTTCCTCCTTATGTTTTAAGGCGAAACGATCTGATACGGCCGTTTGCCAAAGATCGCCGTGCCCACGCGAACCATGTTCGCTCCGCACGCAATCGCCGTTTCAAAATCATTCGTCATTCCCATAGACAAATAATCCATATCTACATTATCGTATTTTTTCGTCAAAATGTCAATAAATACTTGACGCATTTCGGTAAAGTAGTTTGAATTTTTTGTTTTTTCATCTGCGACGGGAGGAATTGCCATCAATCCGCGGATATGAAGTGACTTTTTTGCGCTCAATTTCACGATCGCATCGTGCAGTTCTTCGGGCGGAAGACCGCTTTTTGCGGCTTCTCTGCCGATATTTACCTCCAGAAGAATATCCTGACAAACCCCGCGCTTCTCGGCTTCCTTGGCAATAGCCTCGCCGAGATGAACCGAGCCGACTGACTGAATCAGCGAAACCTTGCCGATCAGATACTTGACCTTGTTGGTCTGCAGCGTGCCGATAAACTGAAGGTCTGCGCCATCGTAGGCGTCCTGTTCATACTTTTCCTGCAGCTCCTGCACACGGTTTTCACCGCACACGCGGATGCCTGCTTCGATGGCTGCCTGCACGCGCTCGGCATCATTCATTTTGGTTGCAGCCACCAGCGTAATTTCACTGGGATCGCGCCCTGCCTGCACGGCGGCATTGTTGACGCGCTCGATCACAGATTTTACGCGTTCCTGCAGTTCTTTCTTTTCTTGCTCCGTCATGTTTTCACCACCATATTGTTTTGCAGATTTTTACCTTGAACGATAACCTGGTCTCGCTCGACCAGCATATCGGAGTCGGTCGCACTCTGTTTGACGACATAATAATCGTCCGCCTCAAACAGCTCGTTGATCATTTTGAATTTCTGTATCGAGCCGCTCAGGATGAACACGCCGGGGATTTGCGTGGTCTTTCCGTCGCTGTCTGTTTGTTCCTGCACGCGGACGGCACTCTTCGGCACCTTGAGTCCGGTGTAGGTCGCAATGATAATTTCGATTGGCTGTTCGCGCATGGAAACCATTTCACTGCTGAATTCTGTGCCTTCCATCACCAGCAGAGCTGTATCGCTGTCACCTTGATGGTTGATGGAATGTACGGTTACTTTGGATTCCATCGAAGCCTGTGTAAAGTTTACCGTCAGCTCCTGGCCGACCTGCAGACGCTCGGCCTGCTCGGCCGGAATCTTAGCTGCCAGATACCAGTTGAATCCCTTGACGATCTTGCCGAGCGAATTGCTGTTCTCAGCAGACGGCTGCTGCGCAACGGTCTTGTCAAACTGCTCCACGGTCATCTCATCCAGTGAGGATGGTGTGAGAATACTCTCGTATCCATCCACTACCTCGGAGAAATATCCGGACGAAGATGCAGTAAGTTCCGTGGTCCGGCCGGTAAGCTGATGCTCAAGCGAGGACTGCTCAGAAACCAAAGCGTCACGTTCGGCAGATACCTCGTTGGTATCCACATTGCCTGCCTCACGGCGCAGCGACAGCGTGCGCAGCGAACTTGCGGCGGATGCGACCGAAGAACCGCTGCCTTCCTTCACCTGCTCGGCCAGCTGCTCGATCGTCAGCGTGATGACCTGATCCAGCTTTGCGATGTTTGAGCTGTCCGATGCGGACTGCAGCGCCGTATCCAGAAGAGAAATACGTTCCTCCAGCGGATCGAGCTGTCGGCTCAGGTCCATAGACTCCTGATCGGAATAGATGATCGCCAGCGGTGCATCCTGCTGTACGCGTTCACCGCTGTATACGATGTGTTTGACCGAGCTTCCCGTGGCATTGTCGATCGGTTCTTCATCGCGGAAAAACCAGCCATCGCTCGTAAAGCTGTCATTAACTGTGACATGCAGAGCCGGTGTGGTCTCCGGTGCAGCCGAAAAAGCGTTAGAAAGACGGCCGCCCAGATAAATCACCATCAGCACCGCCGCAATGATAAATACAACGCGATTTCCGCCGTCATTCCGCCGTTTTCGCGGCTTGGATTTTGTGCTTTTTGTCTGTTGTCCCATGTAAAGACCTCGTATATGTTCACTGTTCCGCACGCTCCCCTCTCGGTGCATGGAGATCGACTCTATGCTGTGGGATCAGAGTAGAGATTGCGTGCTTATAGATCATTTGCTGTTTTCCGTCGCTCTCCAAAATCACAACGAAGCTGTCGAATCCGCGGACAATACCGCGCATCTGAAAGCCGTTCGTTAAAAATACGGTGATGTTCTGCGCCTGCTGACGCAGTGCACTGAGCATTCTGTCCTGTAAGTTGATTTCGTTTCGCACAATGATTCCTCCAGTTTAAATTACAATTTATGGTATCATTGTACACCGTGGTTTTGAAGATATTTTGTCGTTTCCTGTAAGACGAAAGGAAGTTCTTCTCCACTATTATAATATATCCAGTGGATGCTGTCATCCCTTTTCAGCCAGGTAAGCTGACGTTTTGCATAATTTCTGCTGCGGCGCTTGAGCAATTCGGTACATTCTTCCAATGTTTGCTCGCCGCTCAGATAGCCGAGCAGCTCTTTGTAGCCGATGGCCTGCGCGGCAGTGCCGGTCAGCAGACCGCGCTCCACCAGCCGTTTCGTCTCCTCCAGCAGACCGTTTTCCATCATAAGATCCACTCTGCGGTTGATGCGGTCATACAGAATTTCACGGTCAGACGGGCAAACACCGATCTTGAGCGCATCATACTTTGGCTCCGGGCGCTTGTTCCTGCGGTTAAATTCGTCGATCGTCATACCGGTCTGCTCATACACCTCAAGAGCACGAATGACGCGCTTGAGATTATTCGGGTGCAGACGTTCCGCTCCGGCCGGATCTACCTTAGCCAGACAGTCATGTACCGCCTGATTGCCCTGCTCAGCCGCCATCCGCTGATATTTCTCACGCACGGTCAGGTCGGTCTCGTCGCCGGAGAATACGCTGCACTCGATGAGCGCGTCCATGTACAATCCTGTGCCGCCAACAACGATCGGTGTCATCCCGCGCGACAGAATATTCTGCGCAGCAGCGTCTGCCAGTTCGACATACCGCGCCACTGAAAACGTTTCGCCGGGCTCGCATACATCGAACAGATGGTGCGGTACGTCCTGCCGTTCCCTCATATCCGGCTTGGCGGTGCCGATATCCATTTCGCGGTAAAGCTGCATGGAATCCGCAGAAATGATCTCGGTATGCAGTTGTTGCGCCAATGCGACCGATAAGGCGGTTTTGCCGCTGGCAGTCGGTCCGCAGATGCAGATCAAACGGTTTTCCATGCTGTTTCCTCACTTTTTATTGATTTACACGCTTGAACATCTTGTCAAGCTCATATTTGGTCAGACGAACGGTCGTCGGTCTGCCATGCGGGCAGGAACGCACGTTGTCATCGCTCAGCACCCGCTCGCACAGGTCCTGCAACTCGGTCATCGTGGTTGGCTTGCCTGCCTTGATAGCCGCCTTGCATGCTACTGTATGAATCAAATCATCCAGACGATCCGGCACGGTGGTACGGCTGTTCATCGCCTTTTCGGCCAATTCACTGATGACGCTCTGCACATCGCCGCTATCCAGATAAGCGGGCACACTGCGTACGGCAAAGCTGTTCTCGCCAAAGCTGTCGATGGCAAAGCCTGCCTGACGGATGTCCACGATCTGCGACTGCACAGCGGCGGCTTCCTCGCCGGTCAGCTCTACAATTACAGGCGTGAGAAGCTGCTGCTGCGGCATATCGGTCTCCGCACGCAGCTTGTTAAACAGAATACGTTCATGCGCGGCATGCTTGTCGATGAGAATCAAGCCGTCCTTGTCCTCAGCAATGATGTACGTCTGGAAGCATTCGCCGATTACACGCACACCGGCATCCAGCGGCTGCAGGATCTGCGGCTTATCCTTGACCTCCGGTGCGCTGACAGGCGGCACAACAACCATCGGTTCATCTTCCGGCTCCGGCGCCGGCGTATGCACAGCAGGTGTTGGTTCTGCGACCGACGACTCAACCGGCTGTGCCATTCGCGGACAAATCGGTTCCTGCGGTTCGTCCTGCAGGATGCGCGGCGCGGATAGATAACCCGATGCACTGCGCGGACGCTCTGCCTTTGGCGGGATCGAAACGAGAAAATCCTCTAAATCCGGTGCTTCCTCGCCGTTCTTTACCGGTGTAATCGGTGTTGGCTTTACACGCGGCGCGGCAAACGGCTTGGGGTCCACCGGCTTCGGAATCGCAAATCGCTGCTGCTCGTGCGTCAGATTATCCTCACGCGGCGCGGCAGTTGTCCCTTTTTCTTTATGCTCCAGATGCGGCATATTGTCGTTTGCGGCAAGTGCATTCTTGCAGGCAATATACACGACTTCGAAAATCGGCTTTTCCTGCGAAAATTTGACTTCGGTTTTTGCCGGATGCACGTTGACATCGACCGCTGACAGCGGCAGATCAAGGAAAACCGCACCAGACGGATACTTTCCGGTGATAATCGCATTGCGATAGGCCTCTTCCATTGCAGCCTGCATAAGACGGCTCTTGACATAGCGGCCATTGACAAAAAAATGCTGCATGGAACGGTTGGCACGTCCGGCGTGCGGCTTGACAATGTAGCCGTGCACGGTCATACCGTTGCGCTCGGTCATCGGCACTTCAATCATATTGGCAGTCATTTCCTTGCCGAATACGCCGAACACCGGTGCAATCAGCTTGCCCTTGCCGTCCGACGAGAATACCTGCTTGCCGTCGCGAATAAGCGTAAACGCAATTTCTGGATGTGAGAGTGCCGCATGCTGTACTACGCCGAGAATGTAACCCGCCTCGGTGAAGTCCTTTTTGAGAAACTTCATGCGAGCCGGTGTGTTGAAGAACAGGTCGCGCACAACGATTGTTGTGCCTTCCGGACAGCCGGCTTCCTCCTGTGTCTGAATCTCACCGGCTTCCAGATGCAGGTGCAGACCCGCAATCGAACCTGCCTGACGCGTAAACAGATCAATGCGCGTAACCGACGAAATCGCAGCCAATGCTTCACCGCGGAAGCCCAATGTGCCGATAGCATTCAAATCTTCCTCGGTACGCAGCTTGCTGGTCGCGTGGCGGCGGAAGGCCACAGGTGCATCCTCTGCCGACATGCCGCAGCCGTTATCCGCAATACGCAGATAGGTAATGCCGCCGTTTTCGATCTCCACCGTAATGCGGGTAGAACCTGCGTCAATCGCATTCTCGACCAGCTCCTTCGCCACAGAGGACGGCCGTTCAACAACCTCTCCTGCCGCGATCAGATCCGCAAGATGCGGAGATAATTCATGAATCACTGCCATTTTTCTTTGTTTTCCTTTCCGGAACAAATCATGCTTGGTCTTTCCTGCCCTGATAAATGATTAAACCAGCTTTTTCAGCTCATACAGTGCGTTGAGCGCTTCGATCGGCGTCATGGTGTCCACCTGCAGTGCACGCAGACGTTCGGCTACGGCATCGCCGGAGAGCGAATCCATCGTAATCTGCGGAACGTCTTCCGGTTCCTCGGCTACGGCATGCAGCTCGATTTTCGGCATGGTGGATTCCAGATCAGCCAGCACAGCCTTTGCTCGCTTGATGACCGGATTCGGCACACCGGCCAGCTTTGCAACCTCAATGCCATAGCTGTCATCCGCGCCGCCGCGCACGATTTTGCGCAGGAACGTAATGTCATCACCGCGCTTTTTGACCGCGATATTGTAATTCTTGACGCCCTTGACTAAATCTTCAAGCACAGTCAGTTCGTGATAATGCGTTGCAAACAGCGCGCGTGCGCCGATGCGCTTCTTGTCCGCTACATACTCTACGACTGCGCGGGCAATGCTCATGCCGTCATAGGTAGAGGTTCCGCGGCCAATCTCATCCAAAATGATCAGGCTGGACTTGGTAGCGTGCCGCAGAATATCCGCGACCTCGCTCATCTCCACCATGAAGGTGGATTGACCGCTCGCCAGATCATCCGACGCGCCGACACGGGTAAACACGCGGTCTGCCACGCCGATATGCGCAGACGAGGCCGGCACATACGAGCCAATCTGCGCCATGATGGTAATCAGTGCCACTTGCCGCATATAGGTGGATTTACCTGCCATATTCGGGCCGGTGATGATAGCGACACGGTTTTCCTTGCTGTCGAGCAGGGTGTCGTTCGGAATGAACAGACTGTCGGACAGCATTTTCTCAACAACCGGGTGACGGCCGTCCTTGATGTCAATGCGGTCGGAAAAATCCACCACCGGACAAACATAGTTGTTATCACATGCCACATCAGCCAGAGCGCACAGAACGTCAAGCGCTGCGATAGCCTGCGCGGTTTTCTGCACGCGGTGTACCTCGGCGGCAATCTGGTCGCGCACAGAGACAAACACCTCATACTCGAGTGCGGTCAGCCGCTCCTGCGCACCGAGCACTGTGCTCTCGAGCTGTTTCAGCTCCTCGGTGATATAGCGCTCGCTGTTCGCAAGCGTCTGCTTACGAATATAGTTCTCCGGAACCGCCTCCGCATTGGAGCGGCTGACCTCAATATAATAGCCGAACACACGGTTGTAGCCGATTTTCAGCTTGCTGATGCCGGTACGCTCGCGTTCCGCCTGCTCGATTTCGGCAATTTTGCCCTTACCGCCGGACGCAAGGTCGCGCAGACGGTCAATCTCCTCGTTGAAGCCCTTGCGGATCATGCCGCCTTCCCGAAGAAGAATCGGCGGCTCATCCACGATGGCCTGCTCGACCAGCGCGCGAATGTCTTCAAGCAGATCAATCTTGCCGGTCAGCTCACGCAGCATAGCCTGTCCGAACAGAGCAGCCTGCGTTTTGATCTCCGGCAGGCAAGAAATTGCCGCCGACAGCGCACGCAGATCACGGCAGTTTGCAGTGCCGTAGGCTACGCGCCCGATCAGGCGCTCCATATCGAACACCCGCTTGAGTGCGTCCGTCAATGCCGTGCGGGCAATTACATCGTCGCACAATGCACCTACCGCCTGCTGACGGCGTGCAATATGCAGCGGATTATACAGCGGTTTTTCAATCCACTGACGAATCAGGCGCGAACCCATTGCCGTGCGCGTGTGGTCGAGTACCCACAGCAGCGTGCCCTTCTTCTCCTTGGTGCGCATGGTCTCACAAAGCTCAAGATTGCGGCGTGCGATCAGGTCAAGCTCCATATACTGGCCTTGATGGTACACATGCAGCTGATTCAGACTGGAAAGGCTGGCCTTCTGCGTCTGCTCGAGGTAATCCAGCAGACCGCCGAGGCACTGCACAGTGCACGGCAGGTCAGTCAGACCGGCAGCGTCAAAGTCCTGCACCTTGAAGTGCTCCTGAATGCGTTCCGCACTGCGCTGTGCCTCAAAGCACTCCTCCGGCATCGGCTCTATGAGCGCCTCCAGACGTTCCTTCAGAAAGGACTGAAGACCGTCTGCCGAAATGGCTCCGCCGCCGACCAGCACCTCACGCGGCGCAAAGCGTCCGAACTCACTGGTGATGTCATTCCAGTTATCCGAGCCGGTCGCGTACACCGAACCTGTCGTAATATCAGCAAAGCATACGCCGACGGAACCACCGGCTGCATATACGCAGCCGAGAAAGTTGTTCCGGTTTTCATCCAGCATGGAGGCTTCCACGACCGTACCCGGTGTCACACGTCGGATGATCTCGCGCTTGACCAGACCTTTTGCCTTTTTCGGGTCCTCCATCTGCTCACAGATCGCAATTTTGTAACCCTTCTGCACCAGCTTGGCAATATAGCCTTCCGCGCTGTGATACGGCACGCCGCACATCGGTGCACGTTCTCCCTGACCGCAGTCGCGACCGGTCAGTGTCAGCTCCAGCTCGCGGGAGACCAGCTTGGCATCGTCAAAGAACATTTCGTAAAAATCGCCCAGACGGTAGAACAGAATGTAATCTTTATTTTTGTTTTTGATCTCAAAATACTGCTGCATCATGGGCGTCAGTTCAGCCATGTTCTTACCTCTTTCTTATAATTTGTGTGCAAACAGACAGCGAAGCGAGGTTTTCTCGATCTCTGCCTCGATAAATTCACCGATTTTGATATCGTCACCGCGCACGCAGACAAGCAGGTTGCCCTCGGTACGGGCGGTAAACGGATATTCCGGTCCTTTGGCATTGCCGTCTACAAGCAGACGCAATTTTTTACCCTGATACGCCGCCTGCTTTTCGGCAACAATTTCATCCTGCGCCTTGAGCAGTCGCTCGAAGCGGCGCTGCTTGTCCTGCTGTGTTGCGTTATCCTCATAAGAGGCTGCAGGCGTACCTGTGCGCGGCGAATACAGAAAAGTAAACAGCAGGTCAAACCGGGTATCCTGCACCAGCTTTAAGGTGTCCTCGAAATTCTCTTCCGTTTCGCCCGGGAAACCGACGATAATATCGCTCGACAGCGTAATATCCGGCATTTTCGACCGTGCATCCGCAATCAGCGACTTGTAGTGCTCTGCCGTGTAGCGGCGGTTCATGCGGTGCAGGATCTCATCGCTGCCAGACTGGAACGGCAGGTGCAGCTGCTTTGCAACCTTATCGCACTCTGCCATAGCAGAAAACAGCTTGGGAGATGCGTCCTTCGGGTGGCTTGTCATAAACCGCAGCCAGAAATCGCCGGGCACGGCGTTGAGACGGCGCAGAAGATCGGCAAAATCCACGTCAATGCCAAGATCCTTGCCGTAGGAGTTGACGTTCTGCCCGAGCAGAGTAATCTCCTTATAGCCTGCATCGACCAGTTCGCGCAGTTCCTTTTCGATCTCCTCCGGTCGGCGGCTGCGCTCTCTGCCTCGCACATACGGTACGATGCAGTAGGTGCAGAAGTTGTTGCAGCCATACATGATGGACAGCCACGCCTTCGCGCCCTTGGCACGCAGCACCGGCAGGCCTTCGGCAATATCGTCCTCGCCGCCGATGTCGAACACGCGCTTTTTCTCGGTCAGCACGCGGTACAGCAGCGACGGAAATCGCCAGAGCGCATGCGTGCCGAACAGGAGATTTACCTGTGGATAGCTTTTCTTGATTTTCTCGACGTTTTTCTCCTGCTGGGCCATGCAGCCGCACATTGCAATAACAATGCCCGGGCGCTCCTTTTTCAGATGGCGGAGTGCGCCGACGTTGCCGAACGCACGATCCTCGGCATGCTCACGCACAGCACAGGTGTTGAACAGGATAAAATCCGCCTCGTCGGGCGTATCGGTCATTTCGTAGCCCATTTCGGACAGCATGCCGCGGATACGCTCGGTATCCGCCTCGTTCTGTTGGCAGCCAAACGTATGCGTATAGGCTTTGGGACGCTTGTCCCCCAACAGGCGGGCTACCGCGTCAATATAGGTAAACTGCGACTGCAGTTGTTCTTCGGAAACATTCTGAGTTGCCATGAAACTCTCCTTTTATCGGAATGGAGTGCCGTCAGAAGTAAACACGTTCATGCGGTGGTACGCGCTGAACGGAATTTCGTACTGCGGCAGATACTGCCGGATGGCATGGGTCAGGTATTCCGGACTCATGTTGTTATTGCCGGCAGCGGTGGTGACAACAGCGGTCACCTCGTCCGGACCATCGGTCACGGTCAGGTCGCGCATCAGCTCGCGCATATTGACCACCTTTTCGCCGCGCTTGGAGCGTTTAACGATCTCGACCACCGGACGGCGGAACAGATCGCGCACGTCATCGGCAAAGCCCTTGGGCGTGCCGCCCTCAAAGCCCCATGTGATGCGGTACTGCGACCATTCGATTGAACCGACCTTCATGCCGCCGTCGGCAAGCGGGTAAATCTCGATTGCACGCAGGCCCTCGGGAAACACGTCATTGAGCGCTTCCACCGCGTTTTCCGGTACGGCTTCTGCCGTGATATTGAAATCCAGAAATTCGCACTCGCCGGAGTAGCCGGTCGAGAGCGGCAGCGCCACCGAAACGTAGGCGTGCTGGTTGAAGCCCTCGGTAAACCACAGCGGCATTTGACAGCGCGCCATCGAACGCTGCATGGCGTGCATGAGATCAAGGTGGGAGATATACTTGGCGCGTCCCTCCTTGGCAAACTTCATTCTTGCCTTAAACATGGCACTTGCCTCCCTTCAGCAGTGCGCTTGCACCGCAGCCGGCACACTGGTGCATGCAGTCCGGCGTGATAGCCGCTTCGCGGGAACGCTCCCACTCACGCTTGAGATGCTCTTTGCGCGTGCCGCAGCCGATGTGATCCCACGGAAAGACCTCGTCCATCGGGCGCTGACGGGATGCGTAGAACGCGGGATCCAGTCCGCAGTCGCGGAACGCCTGCATCCACTTGTCGAAATCAAAGCACTGATCCCAGCCATCCATCTTGCAGCCGCGCTGCCACGCCAGCAGAATCGCCTTACCCTGACGGCGGTCGCCGCGTGCAATAACGCCCTCGAGTACCGAGGTCTCAGCGTCATGCCAGTTGTAGGTGACATTCTTGGTTTTCATGACCACCTTGAGATGCGCCTGCTTCTCGCGGAACTGCTCGAGCGTGTCCTGCGCGTCCCACTGGAACGGGGTCTGCGGCTTGGGCACAAAGCACGAAGCCGACGCTGTGATACGCACGCCGCGCGCACGGTTGGGCGTGTTCTCACGCCAGCAATAGGCGACCTTTTTGCAAATGTCGGAAATGCCGTCCAGATCCTCGTAGGTCTCGGTCGGCAGACCCATCATAAAGTACAGCTTGACATTATTCCAACCTCCCTGAAAGGCAATCTCGCAGGCATGGAGCACGTCCTCCTCGCGGATGTTCTTGTTGATAACATCGCGCAGGCGCTGCGTACCGGCTTCACATGCGAACGTCAGGCCGCTTTTGCGGGTTTTCTGTACGCGCTCCATCAGTTCGGCGGAAAAGCTGTCCGCACGAAGAGACGGCAGTGACAGACTGATATGACGCGGCTCACAATAGTCGAGCATGCACTCGGTCAGACCGGACAGCTCACCGTAGTCGCTCGTAGACAGCGAGGACAGAGAGATTTCCTCGTAACCGGAGTTCTTGAGCACCGCCTGTGCCTGCTTGAGCAGCACTTCCTTGGACTTGGTACGCAGCGGACGATAAGTGTGACCGGCCTGACAGAATCGGCAGCCGCGTGGACAGCCACGGAACAGCTCGATCATCGCACGGTCGAACACGATGTCGGTCGAAGGCACAACAAAGGACTCCGGATAGTACATGGTATCCAGATCCTTGACGATGCGCTTCTGCACGAGAGCCGGTGCACCGTGCGTCGGTGTGACGCTCTCGATTGTGCCGTCCTCGTGATACTTGACTTCGTACAGCGAAGGTACATACATGCCCTCGATCTGTGCTGCTGCAATCAGAAATTCCTGCTTAGACCAGCCTTCGCGCTTGGCCTTGCGGTACAGATCGGTAAACTCCAACATGATCTCCTCGCCGTCGCCGATCATGAACAGGTCAACAAAGTCAGCGAGCGGCTCCGGATTGTAGGCACACGGACCGCCGCAGGCTACAATATGCTTGAGTTCGGTGCGGTCCTTTGCCAGCACCGGAATACCGCCGAGATCCAGCATATTCAGAATGTTGGAAAACGACAGCTCATACTGCAGCGTAAAAGCGATAATATCAAAGTCCGACAACGGGTCACCGCTCTCCAGACCGTACAGCGGCAGTCCTGCCTCGCGCATTTCGGCCTCCATGTCAATCCATGGCGCGCAGACGCGTTCGCACCAGATGCCCTTCTGATCATTGAGCAGGCCGTAAAGGATACGCGAACCGAGGTGAGACATGGCAACCTCATAGGTATCCGGAAAACAGAACGCAAATCGTAGGTCAATGTTCTTTTTATCTTTCATCACTGAGCCCCATTCACCGCCGACGTAGCGTGCCGGCTTCTGTACACGGGACAAAATGGCTTCCATCTTTTTATGCAAGACGTATTCCTCCATTTTCATTCATACAGATTATTGTATCATATCCTTCCGAAAAAAACCATACCGTTTTTGACCGTTTTCGCGCAGAAAGTACATGAAACAAAAAAATAAACGCGAAGAAAGCTTTTACACTTCCTTCGCGTTTTGCTTATTCCTCCGGAATTTCCGGCTTGCTGCCGAGCAATCGAGTCGTATTGAACACGGTCAGCACCGTGAGTACAGCATCGACGATAACTGCCATCCACATCTGCGCCAGACCAATCAGCGCCAGTACAGCAAGCACCAGCTTGATGGCGGCCAGCAGTGTCAGATTCTGCATTGCAACTCCGTGTGTAGTCTTGCAGACCTGAACAGCCTCGCCGAGACCGCTCAGATCATTTGCGGTAATCAGTATATTCGCCGCATCCGCTGAATAACGGGAGCCGCGCGTGCCCATTGCCACACCGACATCGGCCATCTTGAGCTGCTCGATATCGCTTACGCCGTCGCCGACATAGGCGGTTGTGCCGTCTGTCGGAATCGTGCGCATCATAAAGTCCAGCTTCGCTTGCTTTTCCTCGGGCATCAAACCGCAGTGAACGGTGTCGATGCCGGCGGCATTTGCAATTCGCTGAGTTGGTGTCTCAGCGTCACCGGTAATAAGCACCGTGCGCTCAACGCCCTGATCCTTGATCTTCTTGATTGCGTCAGCAGCGGACGGACGAACCGTATCCTCCAATTCAATCACACCAATGTGCTCACCTTCACAGGCGATGTAAACAACCGTGCCGTCGATATCCGGCAAGCCCTTGACACCGCGGGAGACCATCAGCTTGCGGTTGCCTACCAGCAGAACGTGATCACCGATACGGGCGCGCACGCCGCGGCCCGGGAATTCCTCAAATTCCTCGATCTTTGGCAGTTTTTCCTGGCATGCACTTGCGATTGCGCGCGCAATCGGATGCTGTGAAAGCTGCTCAGCTGCTGCGGCAAGTGCCAGACAGTTCTTTTCGGAAAACTCTTGTGTAGGATAAATCTTTTTAATCTGCAGATTGCCGTTAGTCACTGTGCCGGTCTTGTTGAACACGACCAGACGCAGGTCTGCAGTCCGTTCCATCGCTTCGCTGCCCTTCATGTGAACGCCTTCACTCTCAAGTCGGCCGCCGCCGCATACAAAAGCAAGCGGGACAGCCAGCGCCAGTGCGGTCGGACAGCAGGCAATGAGAAGCGTCAGTCCGCGATATACCCAGCCGGTCATATCTGAACCGGGCATGAACAGCGGCGGAAGTGCGGCTGCCAGTACGGCAATGACGATCACAACCGGAACCAGACGCTTGGCATTACGCTGCGCACTGTTTTCCAACGCTGCCTTGTGTTCGGCGGCCGCATTCTGTACGCGGCGAATCTGACGAACCGCGCAGTCTTCATAGCGCGAGATCACACGAATCAGCATCAGAGAGCCGTTATACCGGCTGCCTGCCAGCACACGCGTGTTCTTATCAACTGCCATCGGCACGTTTTCACCGGTAAGCACGCTGTCATCCACCGTGCCGTCTCCGCGAAGTACAACGCCGTCAATCGGTACGCGCTCACCCGAGTGTACCAGAACCAGCTCGCCCAGACGGATATCTGCCAGCGGAACCTGACGCTGTTCTCCCTTCATGTTGACGACCGTTGCCTTTTCCGGCATGAAATCATGCTGCTGCGGCAATGCCTGATAGGTGGATGATAGAACGATATCACCTGCAATTTTGCCAATCTCAAACAGGATGAGCACAATCGTTGCTTCTGCACGGCTGCCGAGCGCGAATGCGCCGATGGATGCCATTAGCACGAGCAGATATTCATCGAAAAATGAACCGTGTGTCAGATTGGTCAGCACACGCGCTGCAATCGGCAGCGCTGTGATCAAAAACGCCAACAGGCAGAGCGGCAATGCCGCGCTCGAACCTCCCATCGCGATTCCGGCCACAAGAACGATTGCCGCGGCAGCCAACCGTGCACCTGTGCTCTGCATATCCAACCTCGTCATCGGCTGATAGGTCACTTCGGCGCCTTCCTGTATACGGCGTGCATTTTCTCGCCGCAGACGGGTCTGCTCACGCCGACGCATTTTCGCCCGGTACTGTGCCTTCTGCACGAAATTCATACCGGTGGTATCGTCCGCGTCCTCCGGAGCTTCGATTACTGACGGTTCCGGCTTCTTTTCCTCCGGCTTTTTTTCATCCTTTGGTTTAGGCTTCTCCTTAGGTGCGGATTTTGCCTGTTCCTTTTTCTCCGCCTTGTCCTTTTCATGGTTTTTCAGTTTTTCTTTTAGCTTCTGCAGCCTGTCCGGCTTTTCCTCTATGATAGGCTCGAATTCCGCTTCCTCTGATTGTTCTTCCTCAGGAAGCTCGTCCTCTATACCTTCGTCGTCAAATTCCGGTTCATCCCAGTCGCCCTCGTCTTCAGCCTCATCCGGCGAATCTTCTTCTTCGTCAAATTCGTCTTCCGCATCTTCCGGCGTTTCCTCAGCTGCGTCTGATTCCTCCGAGGGCTTTGCAGCCTCAGCTGCCGCCGCTTCCTCTGGCGGCGTTTCCGCCTTTGGAGATTCGCTTTCACTTTGGTGCGATGTATCGGCTTCCGGTTCAGTTTCCGGCTGCTCCGCATTCTTGTCCGGCGGCTCAGGCTCGCCGGGCGGCGCTGATTCTTCTTTTTCAGGCGGTTTTTTGTTCTCTTCGGGTTTAGGCTTTTCCGGAGCGGCAAACAGCTGCGCTACTGCCGAATTTTCCAGATCCGCTAAAATCGAATCGACCTGTGCTAAAATATCTTCCGCCGTTGTCTGGTCCTTCTTCTGTTCCGAATCAGGGCGGTTATTTTCGCTCATTCCGTTTATCCCTCCTGCACGTGCGCGATTCCCTGTGCCAAAATGGTCTGAATATGATCATCGCACAGCGCATAGTATACTGTTTTTCCGGTTTTTCGACTCTTGACCAACCGCGCCTGTTTCAAAAAACGAAGCTGATGCGATATCGCGGACTGGCTCATGTTCAGCAACGACGCAATATCGCAGACACACAGTTCCGCGGACACAAGCGCCGCCAGTATCCGCAAGCGGGTCTTGTCGGAAAACGCTTTGAAAAAATCTGATGCGGCTGTAGTGATCTCCTCTGCCGGCATTGCGTTGCGCGCTGCCATAACTGCGTCCGTATGGACGATATGCTCTTCGCAGCACTCCAGTTCTGCGTCTGTATGCTTTGCCGACAATTTGATCCCTCCCGCAATATGTGCATATCTATTCAACTTATGATAACATTCCAGTCCACTTCTGTCAAGAATCGAGTCGGACACAAATGACAATTTTGCGTGCAAAAAAGTCCTGCAGGCCGGATACGGTCTGCAGGACTTGAACGCATTTTTTACTTTTTGGGCTGTTCACGCTTCGGATCGGTCATAACTTCCTTGAATGAGGTTGCCAGACCCGCAAGGCTCTGAATCTCGCTCGGGATAATGATCTTAGTTGCCTTGCCGTCAGCGGCGCTGCTGAATGCCTCGAGGGATTTCAGCTTGATAACCTGCTCGGTCGGTGCCGCTTCATTCAGCAGATTGATGGAGTCTGCCAGTGCCTTCTGCACGGTAAGCAGCGCTTCCGCTTCACCTTCGGCCTCCTTGATCTTGGCAAGGCGATTTGCCTCTGCAGCAAGAACGGTTGCTTCCTTTTCACCTTCAGCCACCAGAATCGCGGACTGCTTTTTACCTTCCGCTACCAGAATGGACTCGCGGCGTTCGCGCTCGGCCTTCATCTGCTTCTCCATAGATTCCTGAATGGCAGCCGGCGGAATGATGTTCTTCAGCTCCACGCGGTTTACCTTAATGCCCCAGTCATCGGTCGCTTCATCGAGGATGGAGCGCATTTTGGTGTTGATGATATCGCGGCTGGTCAGCGTCTGGTCAAGCTCGAGATCACCGATGATGTTTCGCAGTGTGGTTGCAGTCAGATTTTCAATTGCCGCCATCGGGCTTTCGATACCGTATGCAAACAGCTTCGGGTCGGTGATCTGGAAGTACACGACCGTGTCGATCTGCATGGTTACGTTATCCTTGGTGATAACCGGCTGCGGCGGGAAATCGACTACCTGCTCCTTAAGGGTTACCTTGCGGGCAATGCGCTCAAACAGCGGCACCTTGAAATGCAGGCCGGTGCTCCATGTGTCGCGGTAGGTACCGAGACGCTCGATAACATACGCCTTCGCCTGCGGCACGATCACGATATTGCTTGCAATGAACGCGATGAGCAGAATAATCAGCACAATCCAGATGATGGGTACAATAATATAATCCATGATAACGCTCCTTTACAGTTGGTTCGGTTTTACAATCGTCTTGACGCCGCGGATCTCCACAACCGTGACTCTTGTCCCGATTGCAATTTGCGCGTCAGTCGTACTGCGGGCTGTCCAGATCTTTCCGTTGATTTTCACCGCACCGGTCTCCAGAATATTGTCAATCGGTTCGGTAACAACAGCCGTCTGTCCGATGATACGATCTGCGTTGGTCGCCTGCTGCCGACTGCCGAGAAAACGGCGGCAGAGCGGACGCACCAGTACAAGCAGCAGCGCGGAGAACACGATGAACACAATCCACTGCCCCATCAGCCCGACCGAAAGGCTGGCTGCAATGAGTGCCGCGACACCGCCGGCAGCGAACCAGATGCCGCACAGCGTGAGTGTAAACGCCTCTACCGCTACACTGATGATAATGACAGCCAGCCAGATATACAGGCTGTCAATTCCAAACATCATAAACTATCCCCTCCCTTGGCAACAGTATAGCATGTGCACACGAAAAAGTACAGCAAAACCCGATCAAATTTCCGGTTAATCTTTGCATATTGCACAAAATGTCGAATAAAGCAAATCCGCCCGAACCGTGCAGTACAGTTCGAGCGGGAAATCTTCAAAAAATCAACGGGTCATGCAGCGCGAGACGTATCAGCCAAATTGCGATATCCAGCACGATAACGCTCCACAGCAGCACGCGCTCGAGGTTTTTGGAGCCAAGAAGCGGCTTTTTGCCAAACAGCGCGTACAAAACGACTGGCGGCAGAACGAAAACCATCGGGTGAAACCGCAGCGCCGTACGAAAGTCCAGTCGGAGCAGAGCGGCAAGCGCGCGGCTCAGTCCGCAGCCGGGACATGGCACGCCGGTCAAGTATTTGATCGGACAGTTCCAGCCAAACAGCAGCGCCGAGGCGTATGCCAGTGCACCCAGTATCAGCAGCACGAGCAGACCGTTCAGACCACGCCGAAAGCGCTCCGGCATCAGCCCTTGTAGGTCTCGCGGAACTCGAGGAACTCGTCGTAGGTGCATTCCTTGTCCAGAACACCCTTTTCACGAATTTCGATAATACGGGTCGCAATAGTCTGCACGAACTCGTGGTCATGCGACGCGAACAGTACCGTGCCCTTGAAATCACGAACGCCGTTGTTGACTGCGGTGATGGATTCCAGATCGAGGTGGTTGGTCGGCTGGTCGATGACAAGCACGTTCGAGCCGAAGAGCATCATGCGCGCCAGCATCAGGCGAACCTTCTCACCGCCGGACAGTACGCGAACCGGCTTGTAAACATCGTCGCCGGAGAACAGCATACGGCCGAGGAAGCCGCGCAGCGTGGATTCCAGTGTATCCGTGCGGGAATACGGTGCGATCCAGTCGAGCATGTTTTCCTCGTGGCCCTCGAAGAACTCGTTGTTATCCTTCGGGAAATAGCTCTGCGAGGTGGTAACGCCCCACTTGAAGCTGCCCTCATCCGGCTTCATCTCGCCCATAAGAATCTGGAACAGCGTAGTCATTGCCAACTCGTTATCCGAGATGAACGCAATCTTGTCGCCGCGGCGAACAATGAAGGATACGTTGTCGAGCACCTTCTCGCCGTCGATGGTCTTGGAGATGCCGCGCACCTCGAGAATGTCCTTGCCCGCCTCACGGTCCGCGTCAAACGCTACCCACGGGTAACGGCGGGACGAAGCCGGCATTTCCTCGACGGACAGCTTGTCAATCAGCTTGCGGCGGCTGGTCGCCTGACGGGACTTGGACTTGTTTGCCGCAAAACGCTGAATGAAGTTCTGCAGTTCCTTGATCTTTTCCTCATTCTTGCGGTTCTGGTCCTTGATCATGCGCTGAACCAACTGAGAGGACTCATACCAGAACTCATAGTTGCCGACATACAGCTTGATCTTGCCGTAGTCGATATCGACGATATGGGTACATACGTTGTTCAGGAAGTGACGGTCATGCGATACAACAAGGACGGTGCCTTCGAAATCAGCAAGGAAGTCCTCCAGCCAGCGGACTGCCTGAATGTCCAGATGGTTGGTAGGCTCGTCCAGCAGCAGAATATCCGGCTTGCCGAACAACGCACGCGCCAGCAGCACCTTGACCTTCTCGACGTCACCGAGGTTCTTCATTTCGGTGTACAGGATGGCATCTGCATCCAGGCCCAGACCGTTCAGCAGCTGGCTGGCCTCCGTCTCAGCGTCCCAGCCGCCCATTTCGGCAAACTCGGACTCGAGCTCGGCAGCTTTGTTGCCGTCCTCCTCGGTGAACGGGTCCTTCATATAGAGCGCATCCTTTTCGCGCATGACCTCGAGCAGACGCTCGTTGCCGCCGAGAACCGTGTTGAGAACGGTCTCCTCGTTGAAGGCGAAGTGGTCCTGCTTGAGTACGCTCATACGGGTCTTGGGCGCAATCGAAACCGTGCCGGTGGACGGGTCCAGATCGCCGGACAGAATGCGCAGGAAGGTAGACTTGCCTGCACCGTTTGCACCGATAACACCGTAGCAGTTGCCCTGGGTAAATTTCAGGTTTACATCTTTGAACAGCGGCTCGCCGCTGAAGTTTAAGCTAAGATCGCTGATATTGATCATGAAAGAGATTCCTCCCGCATTATTTTTCAATTAGAATCAGTATACCACACAAACCGCTGTTTTCACAGATAATTTACAGGTGCAGCCGCATTTTTGTTCATGTTGTCTTGAAACAGCACCGAGAATGCTATATACTATATTTATAAATATCAATCCCTATTTGTTTCAGGAGGTTTTTCCTATGTCTAACCTGATGGAAGTTATCAAGTCCCGCCGCTCTACGCGCGCGTTCAAGTCCGAGTTGCCGTCGAAGGATCAGATCATGCAGATTGTTGAAGCTGCTGAATGGGCGCCTTCCGGCATGGGCAAGTACCTGTGGCACTTTACCGTGATTTACAATGCAGAGAAGTCACTCAAGCTGGCTCGTGCCGTCGCCGAGGCAGACAATCGCGGTCCGCAGTACAATTTCTACGGTGCACCGGTCAATATTATCATTTCCTACAAGCGGGATGAGCACCACGCTCTGGTAGACGGCGCTGCTGCAATGGAGAATCTGCTGCTGATGGCTACCGAGCTTGGCCTCGGCTCCTGTTGGATCAACCAGCTGCGCGAGACCTGCGACGTGCCCGAGGTTCGTGCACTGTTGACCGAGTACGGCGTACCGGAGGACCACATCGTTGTCTGCTCCGCTGCAATCGGCTACATCGAGAAGGAAACGCCGGCAAAGCCGCGTCATGAGGGTCTGGTTTCGATTACCGAATAATCGAAACAATGGAAAACCCAGAATAGAAAATGCCAAATACCTTAATTTTCAATTCTCCATTATCCGTTTTCAATTCATTAGCGACGAAAGGAGCTAATATCATGGATGAGAAGATTGCTAAACTGAGAGAGTGGATCGACGGCAGCGACAATATCGTCTTTTTCGGCGGTGCGGGCGTATCGACCGAGAGCGGCATTCCGGATTTCCGCTCGGTGGACGGTCTGTACAACCAGCAGTACAAATACCCGCCGGAGACCATTCTCAGCCACACGTTCTTTTTGAGTGAAACCGAGGAGTTTTACCGCTTCTATCGGGCGAAAATGCTGGCGCTCGATGCAAAGCCGAACGCGGCTCACCTCAAGCTGGCCGAGTGGGAGCGCGAGGGCAAGTGTCGTGCCGTTGTAACGCAGAACATCGACGGTCTGCACCAGAAGGCAGGCTCGAAGGAAGTGCTTGAGCTGCACGGCTCGGTTTTGCGAAACTATTGCATGCGCTGCCGCAAGCCATATCCGGTTGAGGATATCGCCAAGGGCACCGGTATTCCGCGATGCTCCTGCGGCGGCATTATCAAGCCGGATGTCGTGCTGTACGAGGAAGGTCTGGACAGCTGCACCATCAACAAGAGCGTGGACTACATCTCCAAGGCGGATATCCTGATCATCGGCGGTACGTCGCTAGCGGTATATCCGGCGGCCGGCCTGATCGACTATTACCGCGGCAATAAGCTGGTTTTGGTCAACAAGTCCCCCACTCCTGCGGATCGCCGTGCTGATCTGGTCATTCATGCGCCAATCGGTGAGGTTTTCTCCCAGCTGTAACGTAAAAAATGCATGAAACTCCCCTTTTCGGTTATACTGAATGCAAACCGAAAGGGGAGTTTTTCTATGCTTATCGACAAAATCGCACTGATACTGATGATTATCGGCGGTCTGAACTGGGGACTGATCGGCATTTTCAAGCTCGATCTGGTCGCGCTGCTGTGCGGCGGACAGACCGGCGCCATCAGCCGCATCGTCTACACCCTAGTCGGACTGGCGGCAGCATGGTGTATCTCGCTGCTCTTCCGACAGGATGACACCACACAGCAGCCGAAAAGTTGAATAAAAAGCAAAGCCCGCCGGGAACGGCGGGTTTTGCTTATCAAATTGTAAGAGGTAAATAGGAATACGCGATACTTTGCTTAGTTGAATGCCTGCTCGAGATCAGCCAGAATATCGTTGATATTCTCAGTGCCGATGGACAGACGGATGGTGCCCTGATGGATACCCTGATCCTCCAGCTCCTCTGCGGTCAGCTGCGAGTGAGTGGTGGTTGCCGGATGGATAACCAAACTCTTAACGTCAGCAACGTTTGCCAGCAGAGAGAAGATCTGCAGCTTGTCGATAAACTTGAAAGCTGCTTCCTTGCCGCCCTTGATATCAAATGTGAAGATGGACGCACCGCCGTTCGGGAAGTACTTCTCGTACAGTGCATGGTCCGGATGATTCGGCAGAGACGGATGGTTTACATGCTCAACCTGCGGGTGATTGGCCAGAAATTCAACAACCTTCTTGGTGTTCTCAACGTGACGCTCGATACGCAGAGACAGCGTCTCGGTACCCTGCAGCAGCAGGAATGCGTTGAACGGAGAAATAGTAGCGCCGGTATCACGCAGCAGGATAGCGCGGATGTAGGTTACGAAGGCAGCAGGACCAACTGCATCTGCAAAAGAGATACCATGATAGCTCGGGTTCGGCTCAGCAATCGGTGCATATTTGCCGGATGCCTTCCAGTCGAACTTGCCGGAATCAACGATGATACCACCAAGGGTCGTGCCGTGCCCGCCAATGAACTTGGTAGCAGAGTGAACAACGATATCAGCACCGTACTCGATCGGGCGGATGAGGTACGGAGTGCCGAAGGTGTTGTCAATTACGAGCGGCAGACCGTGCTTGTGCGCAATCTTTGCAATAGCCTCGATATCCGGAATATCGGAATTCGGGTTGCCGAGAGTCTCGATGTAAACAGCCTTAGTGTTGTCCTTGATAGCACCTTCCAGCTCTTCCAGATTGTGTGCATCAACGAAGGTGGTCTCAACGCCGAACTGCGGCAGAGTGTGTGCCAGCAGGTTATAGCTGCCGCCGTAGATGGTCTTCTGTGCTACGATGTGGTCGCCAGCCTGAGCAAGTGCCTGAATGGTGTAAGTGATCGCTGCGGCGCCGGAAGCGGTAGCCAGAGCGGCAACACCGCCCTCGAGCGCTGCAATGCGCTTCTCGAACACATCCTGTGTAGAATTGGTCAGACGACCGTAGATATTGCCTGCGTCAGCCAGACCGAAACGGTCAGCCGCGTGCTGACTGTCATGGAAAACATAAGAAGTGGTCTGGTAGATCGGAACTGCACGAGAATCGGTAACCGGATCAGCGGTCTCCTGACCGATGTGCAGCTGCTTGGTTTCAAAGGACCAGTTTTCGGTATTCTTGATAGCTGCCATGATAATAATCTCCTTTTTATATACATGTTTGAAGTGATTGATTCGTTTCGTGTACTAAAAAGAAGGATCACATTCGCCCAAATCGGAAATTCGAGCGGAGCAGCTTTTCAAAGTAGTATCGCATAACCGCGTCTCCTAAATTCATATTATTTCACTGGGATTGCTATGATTATACTAAACTCCCCCTCTTCTGTCAACCCTTTCCGACAAACTTTTTCATTCCGGCAGATTGCCCAATTTCCGATGGCTCAATTCCTACACTTTCGATAGGTTATTGGTGGTGTTTTCTGTTCTCCATCCAAATAAAAGAAAACCGCCGCACAGGGATTGTGCAGCGGTTTTGATGATCAATGTTCAGCAGCGAAAAAATCAGAACTCGATCTTCTTTGCGATATAAGCAGCAACGTCCTCGATCTTGATGCGCTCCTGCTCCATAGTGTCGCGGTCACGAACGGTTACGCAGCCGTCCTGCTCGGTCTCGAAATCGACGGTTACGCAGTACGGTGTACCGATCTCGTCCTCACGGCGATAGCGCTTACCGATAGAACCGGCATCGTCAAAATCAACAGAGAACTGCTTAGCCAGCTCCTGCCAGATCGGCATAGCCTTGTCGGTCAGCTTCTTGGACAGCGGCAGTACAGCAGCCTTGAACGGTGCCAGAGCCGGATGCAGACGCAGAACAGTACGAACATCGTCCTTGCCGTTCTTGTCCTGACCTACGACTTCCTCGTCATAAGCGTCGCACAGGAAGGCCAGTGCAACACGGTCAGCACCAAGCGAAGGCTCGATAACATACGGAATATACTTCTCGTTTGCTTCCTGATCGAAGTATTCCATCGAAACACCCGAAGTGTTCTGATGCTGGGTCAGGTCAAAATTGGTGCGGTCGGCAATACCCCACAGCTCGCCCCAGCCAAACGGGAACATAAACTCGATATCGGTGGTAGCGTTGGAGTAGTGAGACAGCTCCTCCGGATCGTGGTCACGCAGACGCAGGTTCTCGTCCTTCATGCCGAGAGACAGCAGGAAGTTGTGGCAGTAATCCTTCCAGTACTTGAACCACTCAAGGTCGGTGCCCGGCTTGCAGAAGAACTCCAGTTCCATCTGCTCAAACTCGCGGGTGCGGAAGGTGAAGTTGCCCGGGGTGATCTCGTTGCGGAAGGACTTGCCTACCTGACCAACGCCGAACGGAATCTTCTTACGGGTGGTGCGCTGGATGTTCTGGAAGTTTACGAAGATGCCCTGTGCGGTCTCCGGACGCAGATACAGCTCGTTCTTCGCGTTCTCTGTAACGCCCTGGAAGGTCTTGAACATCAGATTGAACTGACGGATGTCGGTCCAGTTGTGCTTGCCGCAGGTCGGGCATGCGATCTCATGCTCATCAATGAATGCCTTCATCTCAGCCTGGCTGAGCGCGTCAACACTCTTGCCGAGATCGTAGTTATTCTCAGCACACCAGTCCTCAATTACCTTATCGGCACGGAAACGCTCCTTGCACTCCTTGCAGTCCATCAGCGGGTCAGAGAATCCGCCAACGTGACCGGAAGCAACCCAGGTCATCGGGTTCATCAGGATCGCGGAGTCAAGACCTACATTGTACTGGCTCTCCTGCACAAATTTCTTGCGCCATGCTGCCTTGACGTTGTTCTTGAACTCAACGCCGAGCGGACCGTAGTCCCAGGTGTTTGCAAGACCGCCGTAAATCTCCGAGCCGGAGTATACGAAGCCGCGGCCCTTGCAAAGCGCTACGATCTTTTCCATTGTTTTTTCGCTGTTTTTCATGTTAAATTCTCCTTTTGGCACAGCTGGCTGCTGCACGCTGTTTTTGCTTTGCACCCGAAAAAAGTGCTTGACATGAAATTATTCTACCGTTATAATTAATAATTGTCAAGGGTAGTTTAGCTAATTAAACGAATAGAGTTTGGTTTGATCGGTAAATTGCTTGCAAAAAGTTGACATTTGGGCGATTAGCGCAGTTAAAAGCGGTGCGGAAAGCAGTCTCCGTCTTCCCTGTTCTGTTGAGTTTGGTCAAAACACTTTTCTTGACAACATATATTCGGGCTTGTAGCTCAGTTTGGGAGAGCGTTCGGTTCGCATCCGAGAGGTCGAGGGTTCGATCCCCTTCAAGTCCACCATAACGCGAAGATACGAACTCTTTTTCGTAGTTCGGAATGTTTTCGCGTTAGCCATCAGAATAGAGCATACTTGATTGTGGGTGTGCTCTTTTTCTTTGCCCTCATCTCTGTTATAATAAAAAACATAGGATTGGAGGAAATATGAATGGATTCCAGAAAAATTCTGGTCGGTGAGAAATACCTGCACTTCAAAAACAAACTATATCAGGTTCTTGCCATCGCCACGCACACAGAAACCGGCAAACCGCTGGTAATCTACCAGGCACTCTACGGCGACTTCAAAATCTACGCGCGGCCGTATGATATGTTCGCCTCCGAAGTGGATCGTGAGAAGTACCCTGATGTTACGCAGCGTTTCCGCTTTGCTCATGTAGTCTTTGACGGAGATACACCGAAGCCAACTGAATAAAGCAGCTCCTCTGAGAGCCGGTATAAGACCAGTTCCCAGAGGGGTTTCGCTTTACTTCTCCATAGCCTTCGCCAGCTTCTTCACGAGGTCCTCACCGTACTGATTGATACCGCAGCAGATACTCGATGGTCTGCTCCTCCAGACCGGCAAGCTCCTGCACGGTGACGCTCAGCAGCTTGCGAACCGAACCATACCCGATCATAAAGCCTGCCCGTTCTAACGACCGCAGTTTGATGTAGTTCACCTCATTCTTGGTGCGGAAAAGTCCGCGTCCACGAATTTGTAGCCGGGCTTGGGCACCAGTGCCGTCCGCACCAACTGCGAAAGCGTACCGGGGTACGCTGCCGTACAGCATTTGCACGGCTGCCGAGCGGTTCGCCGTCGCGGGTCTTGCACACGTTGCCCAGACCGAAGCCTACGCCGCGGTTGCCGGAAGCGTCATACGGGAAGAAGTTGACGGTCTCGCGGGCATACATACCGGAGTAAACGTCGATCGGCAGCAGGTCGGCATGGACGTTGGAAATATGCACGCACTGCGGCTTCTGCTTGTAACCCAGTGTCCCTTGCACTCCAGGACGAACGACTCACCGAACGGACGGATGCCGTCGCCGCCGTAGATGACCGGATAGCGTATCTGCGAACGGTTGCCCTTCCACAGGTTCTTGACGCCGTATCCCACAGAGCGGCCAGCTGCTCGAGCTGCTCCTCCGTCCAGCAGAAGTAAAGACGCTTGCTCGGCTTGATGCCGCAGCTGTGCTTCTCGACTGCAGCCAGATTGGCTGCGAAGTTGTTGTTTTACATTGAATCTTCTTCTTTCTTGTGCATTTTATCGTACAATGCCAATACGCCGCTTGACGATGTCGGTTGCAACGCCGCCAAGATAGTACGTCACGCGATGCTCGCCGGACACTCTCGGTACGCCGATTATGCACTTGGCTTTGTGCTTGTCGGTAAAGACGGAGTTTCTGATAGGTTCAGGCGTTTATGTTTCACACCTACTTGTGTGATTTATAATCACGCAGGTAGTACACTAATCACAACCAATCGAATGTTTGATATAAAGTAAGGGTGTTTGTTCTGACATTAGGAGGAAGAATCAAAAGAGAAAATGGTCGAAGTTCCCGACACCTATCTCAAGGGCCGCAAGCCGGAGGATTTCTGTGCTATGCATGTCCGCGGTGACAGTATGTATCCTGATTTCCGTGATGGTGATATCGTGCTGGTGCTCAAGCAGAACACCATGAACCACCGCGGCGAGATCGGAATCATCAGCTATGGCGATGACGAAATGACCATCAAACGCATCAACTACGCGCAGAGCGAGGATTGGCTGGAGCTTGTGCCCCTGAAACCCGTCTTACCCGCCCAGACGGATCGAGGGCACCGACCCGGAAAGATACCGTATTATCGGTATCCCGCGCGTACTGATACGCGCGTTCTAAATATAAAAATTACGCCCACCGGCTGCAACCGATGAGCGTTAGCGAGTGCATTCTACCCTCTTATTTTACAACCAAAGATGTTTTACAATAAAAACAAGCACATTAGACGGATGTTTCCGCAAAACGTTTAGCTATAAGAGAAAGCGGTACTCCGTCCGGGTAAAGACCGCGCGCGATCTCTGGCACAAGGTCGAGGAAAAGAGTAGCGGCTATCTTTTTACGCATTACGCAGCCGACTACCGGCAGACCGCACACCGAAACGTCCATGAAGCAGATGTGGCGCTCGTTCAAGCAGACGCTTGATCTCGATATGGGCGCACAGATGGCTATCGGCGCAATCGACCAGGAAACGTCGTTGTGGCTGATGATCTCACGCCATACTGCCTGCGACACACTTATGCGGCCGACCTGCAGTCCGCCGGTGTCCCGCTTAATGTCGCAAAGGATCTTCCGGGTCACCAGTCGATTGCCATGACGTCGCAGATCTACACTCACCTGTCCGTCGATGCCTTTGCCGAGGCATCGCTCAAGGTTATCAACTTCCAGCACGCACAGCAGCGCAAGGCAAAGAAGAAATCCGTCGGAAACAGGTGACACATCAAACAGCCGAAAATAGCCTGATGCAGCGCATTTTACAAAAAAGTACACTCTACCCGTTAACCGAGTAGAGTGCATAAAAAGTTGCAATAAACAAACAAAATCCCTCTAAACCGCATGGCTTAGAGGGCTGCATGTTGGTGGAAGTTACAGGGCTCGAACCTGTGACCCTCTGCCGGTTGGTACATGACGA
>ERZ772878.195-NODE-195-length-83028-cov-10.4077_pt1 | contig 83028 bp, 75 predicted proteins | sample MGYA00580578_ERZ772878 | MGnify/ENA primary metagenome ERZ772878 (study PRJEB29015, sample SAMEA2737686) | human gut metagenome | biome: human gut; feature: human-associated habitat; material: faeces | place: China | collected 2012 ...
AATCTGCGCCAGATTAGGAAGCAAGGGAAAGGTAGGAGTTCAAAGAGGAAGGAAAACCGCAGGTTGTCCTTCCTTTTTGCTCCCGCGGCGGGCGCCGCGACGTTCCCGCCGTCCGCAGACGGCGAATTCCCACCGCTGAACCTCAGCGGAAAACCTGCCGCCCGGACAGGGTGAACCGCCTGCGCGGTTCAAGTGTCCCGGTTAACCGGTGCAGAGAAAAGACGGACGTTTGAGCGGCTTGATGACCGTTTTTGAATAAACCATGAATTTTGTAAAGCCCTCTTGATTTTTTCTGACTTTGGGATTATTATATCAATGTTGGCACTCGACGATTGAGAGTGCTAATACCGAACAACAAACACAGAGGTGTATGTAATCATGGCAACCAAGCAGTTTAAGGCAGAATCCAAGCGCCTGCTCGATTTGATGATCAACTCTATTTATACGCACAAGGAGATTTTCCTTCGTGAGCTGATCTCCAACGCATCCGACGCAACGGATAAGCTCTACTATAATGCAATGAAGGAAGGCAAGACCGGTATCACCCGCGACAGTCTGCCGATTGAGCTGACGCTCGACAAGGCAAACCGCCGCTTTATCATCGAGGACCACGGCTGCGGCATGACTGCCGAGGAAATGGAGAACAACCTCGGTACGATCGCGCATTCCGGTTCGCTGGCGTTCAAGAACGAAAATGAAAAGCAAGACGACATCGACATCATCGGTCAGTTCGGTGTTGGCTTCTATGCGGCCTTTATGGTTGCAAAGCATGTTGAGGTCGTATCCCGTGCGGCAGGCAGCGATGAGGCCAACCGCTGGGAGTCCGACGGTGCAGACGGCTACACGGTTGCGCCGTGCGAAAAGGCAGAAAACGGCACGAAGATCGTGCTGACCATCAAGGATAATACGGAGAACGAGAATTACGATGAATTCCTCGAGCCGTACCGCATTCAGGGTCTGGTAAAGAAGTATTCCGATTACATTCGCTATCCGATCAAGATGGATATGACGCGCTCCCGCATGAAGGAGAAGCCGGCGGACGCAGGTGACGACTACAAGCCGGAGTGGGAGGAGTACACCGAGAATGAGACCCTCAATTCCATGGTCCCGATCTGGAAGAAGTCCAAGAAGGAACTGAAGGACGAGGATTACAACAGCTTCTATACGCAGAAGTTCTACGATTATCAGCCGCCGCTGTGCCACATCCACTCCAGTGTGGAAGGTGCGGTAACGTACACGGCAATGCTGTTCATCCCGTCTCACGCACCGATGGACTACTACACCAAGGACTATGAGAAGGGCCTGCAGCTGTATTCCAACGGCGTGCTCATCATGGACAAGTGCGCGGATCTGCTGCCCGATCATTTCAGCTTTGTACACGGCATGGTCGATACGGCAGACCTGTCGCTCAACATCTCTCGTGAGATGCTGCAGCACGATCGCCATTTGAAGGCCATCGCGCAGAGCCTTGAGAAGAAGATCAAGAGCGAGCTGCTCAAGATGCAGAAGGACAAGCGCGAGGATTATGAGAAGTTCTGGGCAGCGTTCGGCCGTCAGATCAAGTACGGCGCTTATGTTGAGTACGGCGCGCACAAGGAGCTGCTGCAGGATCTGCTGATGTACCATTCCTCCACGGAGGACAAGTTGGTATCGCTCGCGGAGTACGCTTCCCGCATGAAGGAAGACCAGAAGTATATCTACTATGCTTGCGGCGAGACCATCGACAAGATCAAGCTGCTGCCGGTAATGGAAACCCTGTCGGATAAGGGCTATGAAGTGCTGTGCATGGATGACAGCATTGATGAGTTCTGCGTCAAGATGCTCGCTAAGTACAACGATAAGGAATTCAAGTCCATCGCGGATGCAGACCTCGGTCTGGACAGCGAGGACGAGAAGAAAGAGATCAAAAAGCTGAGTGAGGACAACAAGGATGTCCTCGAAGCACTCGGCAAGGCGCTCGAGGGCAAGGTTAAGAAGGTCGAGCTGACCAGCCGCCTCAAGAGCCATCCGTGCTGCCTGCGTGCCGAAGGCCCGGTAACGCTCGAGATGGAGAAGGTGCTCAACCAGCAGGCTGCTGTCAACGGCGGTCAGAGCGTACACGCCGAGCGTGTTCTGGAGCTGAATGCCGAGCACCCGATCTTTAAGAAGCTGTGTGCGCTGCAGGCGGAAGGCTCGGATAAGGTAAGCACCTATGCGGATATCCTGTACACGCAGGCGCTGCTTATCGAAGGTATGCCGGTGGATGATCCGGTGGCTTACGCAAATGCTGTTTGCAATTTGCTCTCCTGAGATATATAATAATATAGTTAGTATATAGATAGTATACTTGGGATAAAAGAGTGAATGATTGATGGATTGAGAATAGCGATGCGGCGCGGCTGCGTCGATACTACATTTTATTTATGAACAAAACCGGAAGGTGATGAAACATGAAGAGAATGCTGTGGATACTCAATCCGCATGCGGGACGCGGTGCAATGAGCGGAAAGATCATCGGCTGCGTAACCGCATTTCAGCAGGCAGGATATGATGTGACGATTTATATCACGCAGGGTGCGCAGGATGCAACGCGTGTTGCGCGGGAGCGTGCGGGCGAGTTCGATCGCATTGTGTGTGCAGGCGGTGACGGTACGCTGAACGAGGTGATTACCGGTCTTATGCAGGCGGAGACCCGTCCGGTTCTCGGTTATGTGCCTGCCGGTACGACAAACGACTTCGCGTTCAGTCTGGGCATTTCCAAGGTGCCCGCTGAGGCGGCGGTTATTGCGGCAGGCGATACGCTGCAGGCGCTGGATATTGGCCGCTTCAACGATCGCTATTTTAACTATATTGCGGCGTTCGGTGCGTTTACTGAGGTCTCCTATGAGACACCGCAGCAGACCAAGAACATTTTCGGGCGTGCTGCGTATATCATCGAGGGCATTAAGGCGCTGACCAACATCAAAACATACCACATCCGCGTGAACAGCGCGGAAACGCAGATGGAGGACGATTTCATCTACGGTATGGTGACAAACACGGTGTCGGTCGGCGGCTTCAAGACCATCCGGCCGGATGGCGTGGCGCTGGATGACGGACTGTACGAGGTGCTGCTCATTTACCCGGTCGAAAATCCGATGGAGCTGCAGTGGCTGGCGAATGACCTGCTGACGCATAATGTCGAATCTAACCGCTTCGCGTACTTTCGCACGTCAAAAATCAGTTTTTCGTCCGATGACGAGGTGACGTGGACACTGGACGGCGAGTTCGGCGGCGCATTGCACAATGTGCAGATTACCAACTGCAGCCGTGCGATCACATTTGCCACCGGCAAGGAGCCGGAAGGCAAAGAATCATAAGAAAAGTCCTGCAGAATGCTGGCTTAACCGTGATAAGGAACGAATGCAGCCGTATTACGGATAGCCGACGGATTCAGGTGTGCAAGGACAACAAACGTAAAGACAACCGCCCATTTCCGAAAGAAAGGGGCGGTTGATTTTTTGCTGTTTATCAAAAGCAAACTTATTCAATTTCATGGACGAGGTGGCAATCTCCGTATCGGCAGAGCCCGGGATCATAGAAAAAGCGGCGTGACTTTCACGGTCACACCGTTCTCTGTGGCCAAATAATTACTTGTCACGATTCAGTGTCAGCTCTGCGGGATTTTTATACGTTGGGTGCAAGCAGGATGGGCTGAAGCTGTCTGCCGTTCATGGCCGCGTCAATGGCGGCGGGAATCAGCGTCATGTCTGCGACAAGCGAGCGCGGCTTGTTGTACGGTGCATCCTGCCGCAGCGGTACGAAATAGTAATGCCGGCGATTGAGCAGCGTGCCGAGATTTGCGGCGCTGCCGGACAGACCGTCGTTGGTGGAGACCGCCAGCACGACCGGACGTTCTCCGCGCAGATGGCTTTTGACCGCCATGGTCGCGGGCGTGTCCGTCAGACCGTGCGCCAGTCTGGCGAGCGTATTGCCTGTGCATGGAGCAACGATCAGTATATCAAACAGCGCCTTCGGTCCAATCGGCTCGGCGGAAACAATGCTGTCGATAGGGGAGATGCCGGTGAGTGCGGTCAGCTCCTCGCGCCAGTGCGCGGCGGTGCCAAAGCGGGTGTCGAGTGTACCGGCGTTGTCGGACAGGATCGGCGTAACCGTGTCACCGCGCTCGATGAGTGCTTGTATAACCGGCATGACCTTGGCAAAGGTACAGAACGAACCGGTCAGTACAAAGCCAATGCGGAGTTTGCTCATAAGATGCCCTCCTCGTGCAGAATCGTGTCCACGGTATCGAATACCGCGCGTGCAGCGCTGAGCGGTGCTACCTTGCCCGGAAGAGACAGTGCGTGCAGCACGCGGCAGCCATCCGGAAGCAGGGTATCGGCGGCAACACCGCCCGGCAGAGATGCAAGATCAATGATGAAACAGGGCGGTTTCATGTCGGACAGTACCTCGGTTGTCAGGATCGGAGCGGGTACGGTGTTGAAAATCAGGTCAAAACCGGCAAGGTGACCGGCGAGCCTGCGTGTATCCAGTGCGTGCAGTCCTGCGGCGGCGATGCGTGCGAAATCACGCGTACAGCGTGCGGAGACTGTAACCTGTGCATCGAGAGCGTACAGCTTGCGTGCAAGAAGCATGCCGATCCGTCCGGCACCGATTACCAGACAGCGTGCATTTTGCAGCGTGAACGCAGTCTGCTCCATCGCAAGCTGAAGTGCTCCCTCGCAGGTAGGGAAGGTGTTAGCGGTTTGGCGCATAAGCGTGTTTGCCTTCGCATAGACTGCAAGCGAAGGAGGGATAGCCATGAAACTGACCGAACAGGAGCAGGCCGCTGTTTCGCGCGGCATGATCGAGGGTCTGCTCCGCGCTTTGCGCGCGGAAGGTATGCTGCCGCCCGAGCGGCTGGAGCTGGTGCTCGAGCTGTTGTGCGCAGGCCGCTGACGTGCTGCGCGTGGCCGCCTATTGCCGCGTTTCCACCTCACAGGAGGACCAGAGAAACTCGCTGGAGAATCAGCGGCGATATTTTTCGGAGTACATCAGCCGCCAGTCGGACTGGGAGCTTGTGGAGGTTTATGCGGACGAGGGCCTGTCCGGTACCTCATCCGACCGGCCCGCCTTTCGGCGCATGCTGGCAGCGGCAGCAGAAGGGGAAATTGACCTGATTTTAACTAAAGAGGTCTCACGCTTTGCCCGAAATACGGTTGACACGCTCGCGTACACGCGGCTGCTGCGCCGTCAGGGAGTCGGTATTGTATTCATTGGAGATCATATCGACACCCGCCAGAATGACGGTGAATTTCGGCTTACCATAATGGCAAGCGTGGCGCAGGAGGAGAGCCGCAAAATCTCTGAGCGCGTCAAGTGGGGACAGCAGCGCTCGATGGAGCGCGGTGTGGTGTTCGGGTGCAACAATATATACGGATTTACCCTGCAGGGTGGGGAACTGACGGTAAAACCTGAACAGGCGGCAGTCGTCCGCGAGGTGTACCGCCGTTTCTTGATGGACGGCAAAGGCACTTACATCATCGCACGGGAGCTGACCGCCGAGGGCATCCCGCCGCCAAGCGGAAAAGGGAAAACGTGGTCGTCTACGATGGTGCTGCGGCTGCTCCGAGGCGAGAAATACTGCGGCGATCTTCTGCAGCGCAAAAGCTGCACGCCGGATTTCCTCGATCACCGCAAGGTGAAAAATGAAGGGCAGTCGCCGCAGGTCTACCTGCGGGATCATCACGAGGCGATTGTGCCGCGCTCGATGTTCGAAGCTGTCCAACGGGAACTCGACCGTCGGCAGGCAACCCGCAAAGCCGGCAGCCGACCCTCCGCACGGTATTGGTGCTCCGGAAAAGTGGTCTGTGGACTGTGCGGCAGTCGGCTTGTGCCGCGCAGAGGCGCACAGACGGACGGCGGTCTGCGATGGGTGTGCGGGAAAAGGGTGCAGCACGGCGTGGCAGCGTGTGCGGCTCCGGCAGTTGGGAATCGAATTTTACTGGACTGCATGAAGCAAATCACACAGGATTTGCCAATTGACATAGAGGTGATATTGCGGCAGACCTTGCGCGCGATACCTGATCTCACACGCGCTGAAAGACAGCGATTCTGCACGGTTTTACGGAAAAAGCTGTACAGTGAAACGGTCTACAGTGCGCTGCTCGATCATATCACTGTAACGGGGGAGGGCTTGACTGTACATCTGCACGGCGTGTCCGAACCGCTGTATTTCGACCTTTCGGGCAAAGAAAAACCGTCCGTGCAGCGCACGGACGGCTGAACACTATTCGCTTTTCTTTCCGCGTTCGTCGTAATCATCGAGGAACGAGTGAAGCACGCCGCCGGTCTTGTAACCGGGCATCATATCCAGATTTACCGCGTGAATACTGTTGAAAATGCTGCGCTCGATATTCGGGTTGTCGCGGCGCAGACGGCGCAGGAGTATCTTGACCTCCTGCCGCTTGGAACCGCCGCCGCCGTTGTCGCACATCGTACAGTTTTCGGTGAAGCGGCACGCGCACTGGATAAATTCGAGGTCGTTATACTGCTTCCACGCGAGGATATCCTCCTCGTGAATGCAGTACAGCGGACGAATCAGCTCCATGCCCGCAAAGTTGGTGCTGTGCAGCTTGGGCAACATGGCCTGCATCTGCGAGCCATAAAACATGCTCATCACGGTGGTTTCAATGACATCGTTGAAGTGGTGGCCGAGCGCGATCTTGTTGCAGCCGAGCTCCTGCGCCTTGCTGTACAGATAGCCGCGGCGCATGCGCGCACACAGGTAGCACGGGTTCTTCTCGCTGTTGTTGGCAACCGCGAAAACGTCGGTCTCGAACACGGTGATCGGGATATGCAGCAGTGCGGCGTTGCTCTCAATTTTGTTGCGGTTGATTTCGTTGTAGCCGGGGTCCATGACGAGGAAAACCACCTCGAACGGTACCTCGCTGTACCGCTGGAGCAGCTGCATCAGCTTGGCCATCAGCATGGAATCCTTGCCGCCCGAAATGCACACGGCAATCTTGTCACCCGGCTGAATCAGCTGATACTGACGGACCGCCAGTGTAAACGGGTTCCAGATGGTCTTGCGGAATTTTTTGATGATACTGCGCTCGATCAGCTCGTGCGGCTGTAAATCTCGTTTCATAATGATGCTCCCTGTATTACTTGACTAACTCGTGATAGCACGCGTCGAAAACGGCCAGAAATTCGTGGATTTCCGCATCTGTGGTGAGGTGGCTCAGGCTGATGCGCCATGAGGACAGTGCATTGCGCCGGTCGCGGCTGACGGCAAACACCGCCCGAGAGGGAAGTCCGTCCGCCGAGCAGGCAGATTTGACCGATATGCACACGCCTTTTTCGGACAGCGCGCGCTGAAATACGGTGCCTTTCACATTCTTGACGCTCAGATTGAGGATATGCGGCACGGCGTGCTCCGGACTGTTGATATGCACCGCCGGATACGCCGCAAGTGCGCGGCGCAGCTTCTCGCTGTGGCGCTGAACGACAGCACAGCGGCTCTCACGCTCATCGCACGCCAACTGCAGTGCCAGCGCAGATGAAGCCGCCAGTCCGAGCGCAGGCGTGCCGCTGCGGTATAGCGTTGTGCTGGTGCCGCCGTTCATCTGGGGTTCGAGCGGCATACGGCTGCGCTTGAGCAGCACGCCGCTCCCGCAGATGCCACCGAACTTGTGCGGTGCAAAGCTCAGCGTGTCGATGCCGGAAAAGTCCACCGGGATGCGCCCGATAGCCTGCGTTGCGTCAACGTGCAGACGGCAGTTCGGATGGTCAGCCAGCAGCGCCGCGATTTCGTTTACCGGCTGGATGGTGCCAAGCTCGCTGTCCACCGCGCAGATGGCAACGAGAACGGTATCCGGACGCAGAAGCTCGCGCACTTCCTCTGGATCCACTGTGCCGTCCCGACCGATGGAGAGCAGGTCGATCTCCCAGCCGCGCTCCTGCAGGGCGGTCAGGCTGCCGCTGACCGAGGAATGCTCGAGCGGTGTGGAGATGATATGCTTGCCGATATGCCGTGACGCTTGTGCGATGCCCTTGATGGCGAGGTTGTTCGCCTCGGTCGCACCCGAGGTAAAGATGACCTCGGCAGGGGACGCGCCGGTCAGCGCCGCAATCTGCTCGGTGACACGCGCCATTTCCTCGCGGGCGGCTTTGCCTGCCATGTGTATCGAGTTCGGGTTGGCCGGGAACCGGCGTTCCATATCGCAGAATCGCTCGAGCACCGCAGGGTCCGCGGGTGCATGGGCGGCATAATCGAGATAAATCATAGCATGGACTCCTCAAAATAAGGTTAACGGCTATAATCATAGCATTCTTATAGGAAAAAGTCAAGATGGATAGAAAAAGACTGCTGTCTCCGATGAAACAGCAGTCTTTTGTTTTACCTCATTGCGGGGTCGGTCACGCCGTTGGCCTCGAACGCGCGGATGCGGTCCAGGCAGGTGCCGCACTTGCCGCACGGCTTGTCGCCGCCCTCGTAGCAGCTCCACGTCAGCTGATAGGGAACCTGCAGCCGCAGACCTTCGGCAACGATCTGTGCCTTGTTCCAACGCACGAACGGAGCCTCGATGCGGACATCACCGCCCGAGCCGAGTACGATGGAGTGGTTCATTGCATTTACAAAATCCTCACTGCAGTCGGGATAGGCATTGCCGGCGGCATCGTCGTGATGCGCGCCGTAGTAAATCACGCTGCAGTGCTTGGACAGCGCAACGCTGGCCGCTGCCGACAGGAACAGACCGTTGCGGAACGGCACATAGGTCGTAACCGGCTTGCCGCCGCGCTGTGCCAGCTGCTCGGCGTAGGATTCCTCGGGAATGTCCTCGGTCGAGTGGGAAAGCAGCGAGCAGTCGCTGTACGCGAACACCGGCGTCAGGTCGAGAGACGTGCCCTCGATGCCGTAGTATTCGAGAACCGCCTTTGCAGCCTGGATCTCCTTAACGTGCTTCTGACCGTAGTAAATGGACAGCGCGCACACATTCTCCTTGCCGTGCTTCTCGATGGCAAGCGCAAGACAGGTTGTGCTGTCCACGCCGCCGCTGCACAGGACCATTGCCTTTTCGCTCATCGGTTGTCCACCTTCTCCGGGTACAGATCGTGGTGGGTGAGACGCTCGAATGCAACCTCCTCCCAGCGGGTGCCGGGTTTGCCGTAGTTGCAGTACGGGTCGATCGAGATGCCGCCGCGCGGCGTAAATTTGCCCCAGACCTCAATGTACTTCGGGTCCATCAGGCGGATGAGGTCCTTCATAATGATGTTTACGCAGTCCTCGTGAAAATCGCCGTGGTTGCGGAAGCTGAACAGATACAGCTTGAGCGACTTGCTTTCTACCATGCGCTCGCCGGGCACATAGGAGATATAGATAGTAGCAAAGTCCGGCTGGCCGGTCATCGGGCACAGGCTGGTGAACTCCGGGCAGTTGAACTTGACAAAATAGTCGTTGTCCGGATGCTTGTTCGGGAAAGTCTCCAGCATTTCGGGCGCGTAGTCCGAGGGATACTTGTTCTTCTGGCTGCCGAGCAGCGTGACGCCGTTCAGTTCTTCTTTATTTCTTCCGGTCATGGTTGCATTCTCCTTACATTAACTAGCCTTAGTTGCCTTGGGATACAGTGCGCGCTGCAGTACGTTCACCAGAACGACACCGCAGACCGCAGGTACGGACTGACCGATGCACAGGCTGGTGGCGAGTACAGAATACGGAACGTGCAGCAGATAGCTCAGATAGCTCGGTACGCCGAGACCGGGCACAAGGATGATCGGGAGGATCATCAGCCAGCGGCTCCAGCCCTTGCGGCGGATGAGCACGATGATCGCGGTAACGATGATACCGACGAAGCAGCCTCCGAACCAGTCCAGCAGACCGAGTCCACCGAACAGAAAGTTGGCAATGAAATTAGCGAAACCAAGCGGCAAAACCAGGAACGGAAACAGGTAAGCGAGCGCATACAGAGCCGTCGCAATGCGGATCTGGTACGCGCCGAAAGAGAAGCTCTGCGTAAAGTACAGCACAACAACGTAAAGTGCCATCACCATAGCAGAAACGGTCAGTTTTTGAACCTTGCTCATGTTTTCTTTTACCATATTTCGTTCACCTCCAAATAATGCACACAACAACGTTGATTGAGAAACGTAAAGTTTTTCTGTTTCGTTGTCCCTAGTTTTGTTTTACGACAGGATGGTTTCGAACTGTCATTCCATATCCGGAAGCAAAGTGCCGAACGGCACAAACGATAGTATAGCGTATTTTCACCGTTTATGCAAGTGTAAAAGCACCAAAATGCGGTTTTTGATAGAGAGATTATGCGGTTTCACCGAGAAGCGCAGAGCACCTGTCCGGTTGGGAGAAAACCGGACATTCGACAGAAAAAACGCGGTATTGTCGAAAATTGTCGATAAATATGCGGGAAAAAGCAGGGATATCCGCTTGCGCGGACGCGCTGAATATGTAAAAATAAGATGTAATCCATAAATCGGCATAAGATAGAGAAAGCCGGGGGAAAGCAGTAAATGAAGATCAAACAAGGCAAAATGCGTATTTTACTGGCGTGTGCGGACGAGTCTCTGCTGAAACAGACAAAACGGCTTATGCAGGCGAGCAATGAACTGGAGCTTGTCGGCAGTACGTCGAACGGCACGAAGGCGTGGGAAATGATTCGACAAAAAACGCCGGATATGGTCGTGCTGGATACCGACCTGCCGTATGCGGACGGCTTTGCCGTTGCGTCGTGGATGAGACAGAAGGGGATGTGGGATACAAGCATTATCCTGCTCAGCTCGTTCATCGGCGGTCAGACCTATGTGGAGTGCAGTCTGCTGCACATCAATGTGCTGCTGCGCAAGCCAATCTGTGCGGATGCACTGTATGAGCGTATCAAGCTGGCGGTCAACTGTACCAGTCGGGGCGATACGGTGGAGCAGCGGCTGGCCCAGATCCTGCGGGAGCTGGGCATGCGCGAGCAGACGATCGGCTATCAGTGTGCATTGCTGACCGTGTGCCTGTATCGGGAGACCGACGGTGCCAGCATCACCAAGATCATTTATCATAGTGTCGCGCAGCAGATGAACAGCGAAGGCAGTAATGTGGAGCGCAACATGCGCTACGCCGTTCACCGCGCATGGGATAAGTGTGATAAAGCCGTGCTTGCCAGGTATTTCGGTGAAGCGCGTGCACAGGATAAGGAGCCGCCGAGCAACCGCGAATTCTGTGCGGCTCTCGTGGAGTATCTCCGGCAGGAAGCCTGCCGCCTGTAACCGGACAGCCTGTGCTTTTTGCAAATGCGGCAGGTACCGCGTTGCGGATCGCCAGCTCCTCGCGGGATAAGTAGTCGATGAGTGTCAGTCCGTTCTGCACCGCGCGGGCGTGTACGGAAAAGGGCACGGCACCGGCCAGCGTCAGCGTTCCGGCGGGAATGGCATCGAGCACATCGCCGATGGTGTGCTGTGCATTGGCAAGCGGCGCGTTCAGACTGCCGTCCCCCGTCTGCACCGGCATAGGCAGAATGACCGCGCGTGCATCGGCAAGGCACGCCTGCAGGTCACTTGCAGCCGTGCAGCCTGCGGCGGGGCGGCGCTCGAGTGCAAATGTGCGAACGGTGTGGCCTGCTTCATGCAGCAGCTCGGCTAAATACGCCTGACGCACGTCGCCGCCGACGACGGCGAGAGTCGTCGATTGATTCATAAGCAAAAACCTCCTTTGCGCCATTCTATGCCGGATGCAAAAGAGGAGTGAAAAGAGAATATCCGCTCTTTGTACAAACAGAGAGCGGATGTTTTTGTATAGATTACTGATTGAGTACCTCGAACAGTGTGTCGCATGCGCCGGTGAGCGACTGCGCAGGACCGTCTGCGGTGATCTCATAGGTGTTTTCACAGCCGATGAGGCCGACACCCGGAATCGCGATCTTCGGCTCAACGGCAAGCGTCATGCCGGACTTGAGCGGAGCTGAGAAGCCTTTGGCGAGAACCGGTGTTTCGTCCATTGTCAGACCGATGGAGTGGCCGAGGAACTTGCAGCCGTTCATGAAGCCTTCGCGGAACGCAGGATCGACGAGAGAGAGGATCTTCTCGTAAATCTCAGCCGGAACGGCACCGGCACGCAGGAGAGATGCGGTTTCATTCTCCAGTGCAATGCACTGCTCGCGTGCCGCACGGATCACGCCGCTCTGCGGATGCTTGTCCAGCTCGCCGTAGTAGAACGTGATGCTCTTATCGGTATGGTAGCCGCGCAAGCCGCACGGAATGTCCAGCAGGACGGTGTCGCCTTCGTGCAGCTTGCGCTCGGACGAGCCGATGGACTTCATTGCGGTCGAGGTGCCGATACAGCCGGAGGGACTGTCCAGCGCGGTGGGACACAGGCTGTTTTCGCTGAAGCTGGCAATGCCGAGCACGTCCTCAGCTGCCGGCTGATTGTAGCGCGAGATACCCATGCCGCCGCGGTCCACGATGGCGGTGCAGATCTCACTGCATAGACGTGCTTCGCTGACGCCTTCGCGCAGGAACGCCGGAGCAAGTTCCTCGATGACATAACGGTGCAGTCTGCCGGATTCGCGCATGCAGTCCAGTTCATACGCACTCTTGACCGAGCGCAGACCGCTCAGTATGCCATCCACCGGCTTGGGTGAAAACGGCAGATGCTTGTTCAGCATGGAGAGCTTTTGCAGCGTCATGGTCTTTGCGGCAACGTAGACGGTCTCCGGAATATCCGGATAGACCTCCTTGATGCCGCGGAAGCTGCCCATCGGACGGATGTCTGCAAAGGCGGATTCGTCCTTTGCAACATCAAACGAGCGGCGGACGAACAGCGTAGCCTGATCGGGTGTCACGACAAGTGCGCCATCCTGCATGGTGCCGGTGAAGTAGTACATGTCGAGCGTGTTGTCAAGCAGAAGCATGGACCACGCAGGGTCCTTCTCAGTCATGGCACAGCGCAGACGGTCGAGCCGTGTGTTCAGTTCGGCGGCGGGCACGGAAATATGGGGCATGGATGATCCTCCTGTATGATTAACGGTGGTTTACAAAAATGTTACTTTTAGTGTAGCACATATTTAACCGGAGAGCAACGCAGACGCGTTGACTTTTTATACCTTGTGCGATATGATTATAGTCTATGGAAGGACTGCGTTTTGCAGGGAAGGGAGAGATTATGATGCGCAGAAAAGTAGGCAAGCTGCTTGGCGACCGACGTGTTGTCGGCGGATTCCTGCTGCTGATGCAGCTGGCAATCGTTATGTTCGGCGTAAGCTGGGCAAGTATGGAATATCACTGGCTGACACCGGCACTGACCGTGCTGAGCGTTATCATTGTCATCTGGCTGGTGCGTAAGTACGACAACCCGATGTACAAGATAACATGGATACTGGTTATTGTGCTGCTGCCGCTGTTCGGCGGCTTGTTTTATCTGTTCTGGGGCAATACGCCGCTCAATCGGGCGCGTACCCAACATCAGTACGAGCCGAAACCGCCGGATTTCACCGACTATATGCGTACACCTGCTACAAAGGAGCTGATCGAGCAGCATCCGCGTCATGCAGCACGCGCCCGTTACATCGAGACGCTGGACGGTATGCCGGTGTGGACCAACACGGAGACGAAATATTTCCGTGTCGGCGAGGAAATGTTCGACTCCATGTGCGAGGAGCTGCGCCACGCACAGAAGTTCATCTTTCTGGAGTATTTCATCATCGAAGAAGGCATAATGTGGGATACGATCCTTGATATCCTGCGGGAGAAGGCGGCCGCCGGACTGGATGTGCGCGTGCTGTACGACGACGTTGGTTCGATCTGCACGCTGCCGAAAGACTACGACCGCTATCTGATGAGCCTCGGCATTCACGCGGTGCGCTTTAACCGCTTTATCCCGACGCTGAACACCTATCTCAACTACCGCAACCATCGCAAGATGATGATCATTGACGGCAATGTCGGTTATATGGGCGGTATCAATCTGGCGGATGAGTATATCAACAAAAAGGTGCGTTTCGGCTACTGGAAGGACACCGGCATCATGCTGCGAGGTGAGGGAACAGCCAATATGACCGCCCTGTTCCTGCAGATGTGGGAGTATGTCACCGGCGAGGACATGCCGCCGCTCGAAAACTATCTGCCGACCGCCAAGCTGCCGGCAGACGGCTATGTGCAGCCGTTTGCGGATTCACCGCTCGACGACATCAATATCGGTGAATCCACCTACCTGCAGATCATCCATAACGCGCGAAAGTACGTTTATATCACCACGCCGTACCTTGTGCTGGACAACGAGATGATTACGGCGCTGACCATTGCGGCGCAGTCCGGCGTGGACGTGCGCATCCTGACGCCGGGCATCCCGGATAAAAAGCTGGTGTACATGATCACACGTTCGTACTATCAGCAGCTGCACCGAGCGGGCGTCAAGATTTATGAGTACCGACCGGGCTTTCTGCACGCGAAAACCATCGTGTCCGATGATGATACGGCGGTGGTCGGTACAATCAACATGGATTTCCGCTCATTCTTCCTGCACTTCGAGTGCGCGACCTGCTTCTACAACAGCTCGGTCGTTGCCGCTGTTAAGCAGGATATTATAGAGACCATCAATGTCAGCCGCCGGATTGACGATGAATGGCTGCGCCGAGTGCCGTGGATTCGGTCGATCACGGCAAGCGTGCTGCGTCTGTTCGCGCCGCTGCTATAATGAGAGGAGCGTGGTTGAATGGACCGACCGGAGCAGACACTTTCCGCTGTGCTGGATGCGGGAGAGCTGCTGCTGACCTCAGGTGCTGAGGCAGCCCGCGTAGAGGACACCATGCGCCGTCTGGCACGCGCCTACGGTTTTGTACGAGCGGATGTGCTGACCATCACGGCCAGCATGGCAGTAACGGTACGAACGGCGGACGATCAGGTGATCACGCAGACGCGCCGCATTCTGCGGCGCGGAACCGATATGCGCTGCATTGAGGCGGTCAACGAGCTGTCGCGCGAGGTATGTGTGAATCCTGTTCCGCCGGAGGAATTGCACGCACGTCTGGAGGCGATACGCACCGCACCGGATAAGCTGCGTTGCCGGCTGCCGCTGGCGTATCTGATCACGTCAGGCTCGTTCGTTGTGTTCTTCGGCGGCACCTGGAGAGACGGCGCTGCCGCCATGCTGTGCAGCGTGCTGTTGTATGTCATCGGCGTGCTCGGTGATCGGATTTCGCTGCAGCCGCTCGTGCTGACCATGGTCAGCTCGGCGGCGATGTGCGCGGCAGCGACTCTCACGGTAAAAACCGGCATGGGACAGAATCTGGACTATATCATTATCGGCAATATCATGCTGCTGATTCCGGGCATTCCGTTCGTCAACTCCATGCGCGATATTTTCGTGGGTGACACCATCACCGGACTGCTCAGCGCGTTTGAAGCGGTTTTGAGAGCGCTTGCCATCGCGGCAGGCTGCGCGCTCGTGCTCATGCAGACTGGGGGCGGTGCCGTATGACAGGTGAAATCCTCCTGCAGATTGTCATGGCGATGATTGGTGCGCTCGGCTTCGGACTGCTGTTTCATATTTCCGGCAGCCGCCTGATTACGATCATGCTGGGTGCTGCGGTAAACTGGGGTGTGTATCTGTTGGCGATGCAGTGGTATGATAACCGCGTGACCGCGTTTTTTGTCTCTACGCTGGCAACGGCCGCACTGGCCGAGGTGCTCGCGCGGTTGCTCAAAGCGCCTGTCATCACGCTGCTCGTGCCTATGCTGGTGCCGCTGATTCCGGGCGGCGACCTGTATTACACGACGCTTGCGCTCGTGCAGGGCGACACGGCAGGCTTTGCTCGATACGGTACGCTGTTCATCGAGGAGGCGGGCGCGATGGCGTTTGGCGTCATCCTTGTGGCGTGCTTGGTGCAGACTCTCGGCAAGCTGTGGCTGCTGCACAGCGCAAGAAAATAAAGGCAATACCGCTATGCGGTATTGCCTAAAGAAAGCGTTCTGTAAATCTCATACAGAACGCTTTTGTGCTGTCTACAGCAGGTAAATTGTCAGATATAACGCACAGAGCAGAATGGCAATCCATACAGTGGCGGAAATCATGTTGTACACTACCCGCGCAAGCGGCAGACGCGCCTGCCGCAGAGCCTTTCCCAGCACATCCGGATCACCGAGTGCGCGCAGCACCTGACGCACAGCCTGCTCCTGTGTGAGACTGCCGCGGCAGCGCAGCTCCTCCGCGCGGCTGAGAATATGGTCGGTCAGCTCCCGCCGAACGCGGGTACGGTAAGGCGGCCACAGGAGATGCCGGCACACGCGGTGCAGGTACGGCACAATCAGCTTATTTGGTGACACAGGCGCCACCTCCGATTGGCTTGCGGCAGGTTTTCCACTGTTCCCGGCAGCAGGTGAGCGTTTTCACGCCCTGACGGGTCAGCCGGTAAAACCGGTGCGTGCCGTCCTCGGTCTGCCGTTCACAGGAGCGGACATCGCCGCGTGCCTCAAGTCCGTGCAGCAGGGGATACAGGCGGCTTTCGCGGATGGCAAATGCGCAGTCTGAGCGGCATTCCACCTCATGCAGCAGTTGAAAACCGGTCTTGTCCGCCTCCTCAAGCAGAGAAAGCACAAGCAGAGCCGCGCTGTCGTAAAAGGCAGCGTCTTTTTGTCCTCGCGGCATGGAGATCCCCTCCTTTATATATTCAGTATAACCGCTCGCGAGGGGTGCGTCAAATTATTTTACACAGATTTTACGATTGCAGCACTTGCGTTTGTATGCGGAATAGGGTATCATTAACAAGTATATCTGTGTGAATATTCGCTGTTTACCATAGAACACTTGTCAGGAGGAAAAAATCGTGTTTTCATCGTTATTCAACTGGCTGATGGGCGCAGGCCGTGAACTGGCGGTTGTGCTCATCTCCATGGTTCCGCTGGTGGAATTGCGCGGTGCGGTCCCGCTGGGCGCAGTCGCAGGCGTGCCGGCGATCGAGCTGATCCCGCTGGCTGTGATCGGCAATATGATCCCAATCCCATTTTTGCTGTTCTTCGGCGAAAAGCTGCTGGACTGGGTGTGCTCGCTCGGCCCGCTTTCCGGCTTTGCCACCAAGTACCGCGAAAAGCTGCTCGGAAAGACCGGTCAGGTCACCCGGTATGAACGGCTGGGTCTGTTCCTTTTTGTGGCGATCCCGCTGCCGGGCACCGGAGCATGGTCGGGTGCATTGATCGCAACGCTGCTCAAAATGCCAAAAACCAAGGCGCTGACTTCGATTCTGTGCGGCGTAATTGTTGCAGGCTTCATTATGCTGCTCGGTTCTCAGGGTGTAATTGGCGTTGCACATTTGTTTTAACAGACGAAAGCCATTCCTGCGGGAATGGCTGTTATCTTTTGCAGCAGTGAAAGAAAAATACCCTTTTCGGAAAATTCCTCTTGCCAACCGGTGCGATTTACGATATAATAACCATGTTATGCCGGTGTGATGGAATTGGTAGACGTAGTGGACTCAAAATCCACCGCTGGCGACAGCGTACCGGTTCGAGTCCGGTCACCGGCACCATCAAGCGCCTCGGTTCCTCGGAATACGGGGCGCTCACAATACTATCCGGGTGTAGCGCAGTTGGTAGCGCGCCTGCTTTGGGAGCAGGATGCCGCAGGTTCGAATCCTGTCACTCGGACCAGATGAAACACCGCTTAAACGTCGTTTTGAGCGGTGTTTTTTGTGTTTGCGGAACAAAATAAATTTTCGGGAGGAACAACATGAAACTGACCCATTTGGATGAAAACGGTGCAGCGCATATGGTCAACATCGGCGCGAAGCCGGTCACGCAGCGCGAAGCGGTGGCGCAGTCCGTGCTGACCATGCAGCCGGAGACGCTGCGCATGATCCTTGACGGAACAGTGCCCAAGGGCGATGTGTTCGCGTGCGCGCGTATCGCGGGCATTATGGCGGCCAAGCGGACGGCAGAGCTGCTCCCGATGTGCCATCCGATCCCGATCGAGAGCGTGGACATCGCCATTGAGGCTGTCTCGGAGACGCAGGTGCGCGTTGTCAGCACGCTGCGCTGCTCGCACAAGACCGGCATTGAGATGGAAGCACTTACGGCGGCCACTGTTGCCGCGCTGACCGTCTACGACATGTGCAAGGCGGTGGACCGCGGTATGCGTATTGATGAGACGCTGCTGCTGCACAAGACCGGCGGCAAAAGCGGCGATTATCACGCGGAAGGAGCGACGGCACGATGACTTTGCTGGAACAGCTGCAGGCTGCCGCGGAAAATGCTCGCAAGGGAATTCCGGCGGCGCTGACTATCGACGCGGACGGCGTACAGTACACGCGCAATTTCATGCCGCAGGAACGCCTGATTCTGCTCGGCGGCGGCACGATCGCGCAGCCGCTTTGCCGCTATGCGGCCGATCTCGGTTTTGAGCTTGTCGTGGCGGACGACCGGCCGTCTTTTGCCAATCATCCGCGTTTTCCGGAAGCAAAGCAGATCGTATGTGATCTGTTTCCGGCAGCAATTGAGAAAATCGGCATTCGAGAGAGCGATTACGTTGCCGTTATCACGCGCGGGCATCGTTATGACGCGGACTGCCTGCGGGAACTTCTGCGCGGCACCATGCCGCGCTATCTCGGTATGATCGGGTCGAAGCGGCGCACGGTCGGTCTGCTGAACATGCTTGAGGAAGAAGGCTTCTCTCGGGCAGATCTTAACCGTATTCACACGCCCATCGGTCTGGACATTGGTGCGCTGACCGTCAAGGAGATTGCGATTTCTATCGTGGCAGAGCTGATTGCGGAACGCCGCCGCACGACCGATCGCCGTTCCAAGAGCAGCATTCTCACCGCAGAGGACATCGACCTGCCGCTGCTGGAAACCGCTGCACGCGGTGATATTCCCAAAACGCTCATGCTCGTGTACGAGACCAGCGGTTCCACGCCGGTAAAATCCGGCTCGTACATGGTGGTCGATGCCAATACGGCTACCGCAGGCACCATCGGCGGCGGCTGCAGTGAGAGCGCCGTTATGCGGCAGGCGTACTACTTGATTGGGACCGGCGAGCACAAGTGCGTCACCATCGACATGAGCAACGACATTGCTGCCCAGGAAGGTATGGTTTGCGGCGGGCAAATGAAGGTGTTGCTGGCGGATTTGGGTACGAAAAAATCGACATAAAGTGAAAAAATTGTCGAAAAATACTGGAATAAAATGTTACACTCTCTCTGGCATTCATAGATCTAAAATGGTATAATAAGGATAAAAAGCAAAGCAGGGGAAGCCATGAGACTCAAAAGACGGATTTTCGGTGTATTTGCGGCAGCGCTGGCGGGTGTGCTGCTGTGCGGATGTACGGCTGCCGAGGATATGCAGGAGCACCAGACGGAAACACCGATAACGATCAAGGTGGGCAGTGACAACTATCCGCCGTTTAATTATACCGATGAAAACGGCAATCCGGCAGGCGTGGATGTGGATCTGGCTAAGGAATCCTTCGGACGGCTGGGGTATGCGGTATCCTTCATCGGCATTGACTGGGAAGAAAAGAAGAAACTGGTTGAACATGGTGATATTGACTGTATCTGGGGATGCTTTTCCATTGATGGACGCGAGAACGAATACAACTGGACCGAACCGTATATGATCAGCCGCCAGGTGGTTGCGGTCAACCGCAGCAGCGATATTTACCGGCTGAGCGATCTGGAGGGCAGGACCATTGCCGTGCAGTCCACCACCAAGCCGGAAAGTATTTTTCTCGAGCGAACGGACAGCCGCATTCCGCTCGTGCGCGAAGTATACAGTCTGGAGGATCGCGAACTGCTCTACACCTCTCTCGGCAAGGGCTATGTGGATGCGATCGCGGCGCACGAAACCGCTATTCGGCAGTATATGAAGGATTATGATGTGGATTACCGTATTCTGGACGAAAGCATTCTCACGACAGGAATTGGTGTGGCGTTTGCAAAAAACGATGCGCGCGGACTGAGCGAACAGCTTTCCCGGGTTTTCGAGGAAATGCGTGCAGACGGTACGACTCGAACGATCATAGGCAGGTATCTGTCCGATCCGGACAAATATTTGGAGGTGGACTGTGCTGCAGATTAAAAAGGGCAAAGCCACGCGTCGGTACGAACGGATTGCGGCTGCAATCGGCGCCGTGCTGGTCATCGTGGTCGGCTTTAACACGATGCGTGCGGAGAGCGCGCAGACACGGGAACAGCTCGGCAATACGATAGATTATGTGAAGGAGCAGTGCACGACCTATACACGCTACAATGCTGCAGCTGTTACCAAAAGCCTGATGCGTATCATGGACAACGCACAGCAGGTAAACCGCAATATCGGCTATGAAGGCTCGGCTGTAGATGAAGAACGGCTTCGGTTCTATGCGCAGGAACAGCGGCTGACCGGCATTATTCTGCTGGACACAGATGGAAGCGTGCAGTGCGAGTATAATGGTGATCTGCTGAATTTTCTGACACTGCAGGAGTATATAGAGCGGGATACAGTGCTCGATGTGGTCAGGTATCCGCAGAAGACCTATGCTTCGCGGATTGACCTGCCGGACGGCTCCTATGTGGATATTTCGGCGTACGGCCGTACAGATGTGCCCGGTGTGATCGTTGTATACTATCACACCACTGCGGAGTATGCACGCAATTATACGCTGACCATACAGGGCTTGCTTGCGGGCTATAATACCAGGGACGACGGTGTGATTGTGGTGACAAACGGCGACCGCATTATCGCGTCCAACGACGAAGAACTGGCTGATACCAAGGTGGAGGACAGCCGGATTCTGCAGCAGATCAAGTCAAAACTGTCGTCCGCCGCGGTCGGACATTTCAAGTGCGATGGCAATGCCTATTTCGGTGGTCTGGACCGCAGCCGAGACTACTATATCTACGCCTATGTATCCGACCGTATGGTAGCGACTGATATGGTCAAAAATATGATGGCGGCGCTGATCATCTATCTGGTCATGCTGACCGTGATTCAGATGTTCCGCAGGCGTTCCGCGCGGGAATATCTGGCCGAGCAGGACCGGCGCGAGCGGGAATTCCGTGGGCAGCTGATGGAATCCGCCAAAAAGGCCGAGCAGGCCAACCACGCTAAGACTGAGTTCCTGCAGCGCATGAGCCATGATATCCGCACGCCGATTAACGGCATTCGCGGTATGATCGAGATTGCGAACTACTATAAGGACGATCCGGACAAGCAGACCGAGTGCCGGAAGAAAATATGGGATGCCTCCGGTCTGCTGCTCGAGTTGGTAAACGAGGTGCTGGACATGGGCAAGCTGGAATCCGGCGAGATCATGCTGGAGGAACGTGAGTTTGACCTCAAGGAACTGCTGGACAGTGTTGGCGTGGTGGTGGATAAGCAGGCGCGGGAGCGGGGCATTACGATAATAACGGATGGCTATCCGGTTGAGCACCGCTGCCTGCTCGGCAGTCCGCTGCACCTGCGTCGGCTGCTGATGAATATCATCAGCAATGCGGTCAAGTACAACCATGCGGGGGGGCGAAGTCAGGCTGGGATGCCGCGAAAAGCCGAGTGCGGATCCGGAGACTGCACAGATTGAATTCACCTGTGCGGATACCGGTATCGGCATGAGCGAGGAGTTTCAGAAGCACGTATTTGAGCCATTTGCACAGGAACGGAATTTTGCTCGATCGGAATATGGCGGTACCGGTCTGGGTATGCCGATTGCGAAAAGTCTGACGGAGAAAATGGGCGGCACGCTGTCCTTTGTCAGCAGGCAGGGCGTAGGCACGACGTTTACGCTGTCGTTGTCGTTCCGCATCTGCCATGCACCGGAGAAGCGGAACAAGCCGAAACGCCTGCTGCAGACCAGCTCGATTGCCGGACTGCATGTGCTGGTTGCGGAAGATAACAGGATGAATATGGAGATTGCTGAGTTTGTACTCAATGTGGAAGAAGCCTCCATCATCAAGGCAGTGAATGGCGAGGAGGCGGTACGCATTTTTGCCGATTCCAAGCCCGGAGAAATTGATGCGATTTTAATGGATGTGATGATGCCGGTGATGGACGGTCTGGAAGCGACGCGGCGTATTCGCGCAATGAAGCGTTCGGATGCGAGAACCATTCCAATCATCGCCATGACAGCAAACGCCTTCGCAGAGGATCGTCAGCTTGCCTTTGCTGCGGGCATGGATATGCATATTGCAAAGCCGCTGGAAGGCTCGGAGATGGTGGAAACGCTGGAGCGGCTTGTCAAATCCTCGCGGAAATAGGAGCAGAAGCGCAAGAAGGATAATATGTAAAGGAAAAGTCAGCCGAAAACGGCTGACTTGAGGCTGTCGAAAAACTCCGTTTTTCGAGCAGCCTCTCGATTGAAACCACGCTTTCAATCGAATCTTGACGAAAAGCCGCGCCCTACGGGCACAATTTTTCGTCCCTTGTATAATTCCCGAGGTACACGCCCCCGGGAATTATGAATTTGCTGTGCAAATTCTATTTTATGCGTGCTGCCGCACGAAAAGTAAAAACGATAGATTGACTTTATCGACAGACTGAAGTCAGCCGGAAACGGCTGACTTTTCCTTTATAGTGCAGTTCTGCTGCCCGTATTATACGCATAGCGGAACTATTCGGCAGGATGGGAAGTTCACATCAGCTTTTCCTTCGCAAGCAGGTGAGCGTAATGCTGTCTGGCGCGGCTTAAGCGCGCACGGCTGGCCTCGTGACTGATATGCAGATATTCGGCAATGTCCACACAGTTCAGATTCAGCTGATACCGCAGATACAGAATCTCCTTATCCGTGCAGGATAATTCGTTCGGCAGCAGGTCGAGCATGGAAAGGAAAATCGGTTCACAGCCAAGATCCTGAACGCTGTCCAGCGGCACCTGCACATACCGGCTCCGCCGTTTGTACTCATCAAGCGCGAGATTGGTCAGCACGGTGTGCAGCCAACCGGGCAGATTCGGGTGCTGGCGCACCTGGTCAAAATGCGTCAGCAGGATGGTAAACGCCTCGTTCGTCAGCTCCTCTGCTGTAAACGGGTTGTGTGCAATGCGGATGGCCGCATACAGCAGCCGCTTGTAATTCCGGTCGTATAATTGGGAAAACAGTTCCTTGTCCTGTGTCGTCATAGATCGTTCACCTGATTTCTATCGGGTTATGTTACGCACGATACCTGTTTTCGAGAGCAAAATCAATAGCGCGTTCCTGATTGGTCACTTTGCGTTCCTGCTCTGCGGCCGAATGTCCATCAATCTGCGGTATAATAGAAGCGGGGCAGCAGGAGACAGAACGCTTTGTGAAATATTGTCTGCTGTGCTGCTTTATGGTATAGTTAGTTCAGAACACAACAGGGAGGAGCACGCATGCGCATTATACTGTGCGATGACGATACCGCATTCACGCAGGTCTTTGAGAAACGCTTGCTGACCGTTTTCAAAAAATACGGAATCACACCGGAGATCGTGTCCGCGCACACGGGCGTGGAAGCCTTGCGCGAGATTACACGCAGGCCGACGGATGTGCTGTTTTTAGACATTGATATGCCTGAAAAAGACGGCTTTTCGGTCGCGGAAGAGCTGACAGCCATGCCGTCGAAGCCTCTTATCATTTTCCTGTCCGGCATGGAAGATCTGGTGTATCAGTCGTTTGCGTTTCAGCCGTTCTGGTTTCTCCGCAAAACGCATCTGGAGGAGCTGCCGCAGGTAACCGAGAAAATGCTGCAGCTTCTCAACAGCCGTCAGATTCACTACACGGTTACGATGAACGGCAGCAGCACCCGCATTCCAATCACGGAGATTGTGTATTTTGAGAGCCAGGGACATTATATCGTTGTACATTACAACGAGAAATCCCTGCGGTTCAAGGCACGCATGAGCGATATCGAAACGGCACTCAGCAAATACTTTTTCGTGCGCTGCCACGTTGGCTATCTGCTGAACTGCCGGTTTGTTCAAATCTGCAGCCGGACGAGCGTCACTTTGACGGACGGAACGGTCCTGCCGGTCAGCCGCGCCAAAGCAGAGGAAACACAGATCGCCTTCATGGCGTATATGAGGAGTCTGCGCCCATGAATTTCTGGTTTGAAATGGCAATTAACGCCGTAGAGGTAACCCTTATTTTGAGCTTCTTAGTGCAGTATTTCGGATACCGCATGGCCTGCCCGGCGAAATATATATGGACGGCACTCTTTGGTGTGCTGTCCTTCGGCAGTGTAGCCTTTTTCTCCTGGGGGCAGCTGTATGAAGGCTATGCAAGCTCGATACAGATACTGATCAACATTGCGTTTTGCTGTATTTTGCTGCGCGGACCAATCCTGCAGAAGATATTTGTTTCTGCATTTACGATGGGCCTTGTGGCTATTATTGCAACTTTTACGGCACTGCTTGTCGCAAAATTGTCCGGAAATAATGTTGCATTGCTGCTCAGTCGGTTTAATTCGGTTCGCATCATTTCGATTTTGATAACCAAACTGCTGTTTTTTGTAATCACGCGGATTATCCTGCGGGTGAAGGAAAACGGTCGAATCAAATGGCTGGATTTTATCCCGTTGGCAGCGATTCCGACGTTATCCATTATCACGATTACGCTGATGATGTACGCGGCGATACAGGAACCGCATATTCAAAATATTGTATTTTATGCGGTGTGCATCGTGTTGGCGTTGAATATCCTGATTTATTTCCTATTTGTTCGATTGGGGCAGGTCAGCAAAATCCAAACCGAAATGGCGCTGCTCGCGCTGCAGAACGAATGTCTGCAGGAAAACGCCAAGGACATTGAGAACATGTATGACACGGTTCGTGCGCTGCGGCATGACCTCAAAAATCACCTGCTCTGCATTTTATCCATGGCGGAAGAACGGGATCTTACGGGCATCGAGCAGTACACAGGGCAGCTTCTGCAGCAGCAGAATACCGTCAACAAGCTGATCATGTTTTCGGGCAACAAGGTGCTTGACGCGATCATCAATAGCAAAAGCGCAGCCGCGGAACGGGCAGGTGTTCGGCTGAGCGCCATTATCACGACACCGCTGTCGGGTATTTCGCCGGAGGATATTACCATCATCCTCGGCAATGCGCTGGACAATGCGATTCGTGCCGCGAAAGGCAGTGAGCGCAAGGTGGTGGATATTCATATTCAGCCGCAGGGAGCATACAGCTCGATTGTGATTGCCAATGATATCGCACATCCGGTGCTGTCGGATAATCCGGCACTGCGTACCACGAAAAATATCCGGTATCGCCACGGCTTCGGCATTCAGAATATGCGGCAGGCGGTGGAACGTAATCAGGGACTGATTCGGTTTTACGAGCAGAATGACCGGTTTATTTGCGATATTCTGCTTCTTAACATGCAAAGCAGGAACGAATAACAACTAAGCAGGAACAGTCGGTTGTAATTTCAGTGAAAAGCAGTTATCTTGCAGATAGACCATGACAAACGCAATTTGCATGGGGTATCTGCTTAGATAACTGCTTTTGAAGGTGATTTAGACGATTCATTGAAATTGTAGAATCGGTAAGGTATGGATAGCGGTTAGAGAACAAACAGGGAGGGTTGAATAATGAACAGATTTCGGAAAATACTGAGTACCGCGCTGGCAGGCTGCATGACGGTCTCTGCGCTGATGATGAGCGCCGGTGCGGCGAATACCGGCACGGCAGCCGCATGCGAGAAGGTCATTTACGGCAGTCAGGCGTGGACGGTGAATGGTGCGGCAGCCATTCAGCACAGCGACGGCACAGTAGAGCAGGTAATGGAGTTCTCGACGCTGTATCCCGGGGGGACAGTGCCGAAGCAGACGGCTTCGGTATCGAGTACGGCGCTGGATGAGGTGGCTAATGTCGGTTCGCATTCAATCAGCGGCTATTATCGGAATGTGTATTTGACGCAAGATGTGAAGTATAAGCCGTTTTACAGTTTTATGGGAAACGGTGAGACGGTCAGCGCGTTTGCGGTGACGATACCCGGCAGCAAATATAATCTCGGCATTTATAACGAGACAGCGCAGCAGGACGCAGGCTGGCTGCCGAATCTCTCTAAGGACGATCGTGTGCTGCTGCAGACCGAAAATGGTGTATATTACTCGATTCGTGCAAGCGTACCGTTGAATATGCCGATTGGGTATTCGCGCATGAAGGTAGCGGAGACAGGGTGTAATTGAAAATGTGGGAAAGAGCTGAAACTTTTGGGTTTCAGCTCTTTGGGTGATACGGAAATTGTGCTTTTGCTGCTGATCGGTAGCATATGTCCTGAAACGATATCCGGTCATCCTAAAACTCGTTAAAAAGATGCTGAACCTGCACTTAAATGAAGCGCCGCGATTTTGGTAGACACTTGTGGTAGACAGCAGTTTTTCACAAATTACATCATAAAACCAAATACCGCAAAAAGCACAGAAAAAGAGCTGAAATCAAAAGATTTCAGCTCTTTCACTTGGTGCGGATGGGGGGACTTGAACCCCCACGTCCTTGCGAACACTAGCACCTGAAGCTAGCGCGTCTGCCATTCCGCCACATCCGCATATTTTGTTGTTGAAAGAAGGTGGTGCGAGTGACGGGACTTGAACCCGTACGTCGATCGACACACGCCCCTCAAACGTGCCTGTCTACCAGTTCCAGCACACTCGCATTCTGTTCTCATCGAGTCGCCTCACTGTCAGCGACAAGAATTATTATATCCATGTGAACGCTAAATGTCAACACCTTTTTTCAAATTTTTTTGAAAAAATTCAAAACGCGAAAAACAGACGATTTCTCTGCCACGCGGAACAGTTTGTGTGTTACAATAGAAGCAGTCAGAAAATTCACAACAAAAAGGAGGAAGACATTAGTGCTTTCTAAAAAAAGTAAGGCAATCGGTTTTATCATTATGTCCGCATTCGGTTTTGCGATGATGGCGGCATTCATACGTCTGGCGGGGGATCTGCCGTTCACGCAGAAAACCTTTTTCCGCAACTTGGTCGCGGTGGCAGTGGCCGCCGTGGTGCTGTGCCGCGAAAAGGTTGGTTTTAAGTGGGAAAAGGGCAACCTGCCGCTACTCATCATACGCGCAACCTGCGGCACACTCGGCATTTTCTGCAATTACTACGCTATTGACCATCTTGTACTGGCAGATGCAAACATTCTTAATAAAATGTCGCCGTTTTTCGCTATCATCTTTTCGCTCATTCTGCTGAAGGAGCGGGCCAGTGTATTTCAGTACGCGGCGGTGCTTGCGGCATTCGGCAGCAGCATGCTGATTATCAAGCCGGGTTTTTCCTCGGCAACCTTCCCGGCAATTATCGGCCTGCTGGGCGGCATGGGTGCAGGCGCGGCCTACACCTGTGTACGCGCACTCAGCCGGAAAGGCGAAAAGAGCGCCCGCATCGTGTTCTTCTTCTCGATGTTCTCCACACTGGTATGCGTGCCGTTTATGATCACGGACTACCACCCAATGACATGGGGACAGTTCTTCTGTCTGATCGGCGCAGGTGCGTCAGCCGCTTTGGGACAGTTCGGCGTAACGCTCGCGTATGCCAACGCACCGGCCAAGGAGATTTCGGTGTTCGACTACACGCAGGTCATCTTCTCGGCTGTCCTCGGCTTTTTCCTGTTCGGCCAGCTGCCGGACGGCTGGAGCGTTCTCGGTTATCTGCTGATCTGCGGCATTTCGGTCGCGGTGTTCTTCTACAACCGCAATCTGGAGCGCAAGGGACAGTGATATGATCGAATATGAGCTGGTTCGCTCTAAACGCAAGACGCTTGCCGTGCAGGTGACACGCGAAGGCCGTGTAATCGTTCGTGCGCCGCTGCGGCTGGCAAAATACCGCATTAAACGGTTTGTCGCGGAGCATGCGGACTGGATAGCCCGCGCACTTGCCGATCAGCAGTCCCGCCGTGCGGCACATCCGGAGCCGGATGCGACCAAGCAGGCTGAGCTTATCCGCCGAGCGAAAATAGAGCTGCCGCTCAAGGTACAGTATTACGCGAAGCAGATGAATCTGTACCCGACCGGGCTGAAGATCACCTCAGCGAGAACACGGTTCGGCTCGTGCAGCGGCAAAAACAGCATTTGCTTCTCGTGGCGGCTGATGGACTATCCCGAACCTGCTATTGACTATGTGGTGGTGCATGAACTGGCGCACATTGCACATAAAAACCATGGACCGCAGTTCTGGGCGCTGGTAGAGCGCTATTTACCCGATTATCGTGCGCGGCGTGCCATGCTGCGTGAATGAGAGCAGGAAATGAGTATGAATATGACTAATCAATACAAAATTCTGGCATTGGATTTAGACGGAACGCTGCTGGATGCGCAGAGCCGCATCACACCGGAGAACGCCCGCGCGGTACGCATGGCGCAGCAGGCGGGTGTGCAGATCGTGCTGTGCACCGGACGCAACGTGCGCGAGGTACGCCGCTTCAGCGAACAGCTGGAAGCCGCACCGGACTGGCTTGTCACCGCAAACGGCGCGGCGGTGCAGCATCCGGACGACAGGGAACCGGCGTTCTTCGACGGTCTGAGCACAGAAATGGTGGACATTATCCTGGACGAGTGCGCCGCCATTGACACCGACCCATGCCTGTATACCACACAGGATTTGTACTACGGACATGCCTTTCGGCATTTTCTCGAGAATCTGCAGCGGCGCGGACGGGTCGTGATGGATGAGGCCGACGAGGGTTATCACTTTGTCAGGGACAAGAATGCGTGGCGCGCTGTGCTCGCAGACGAGCCGCGCCCGTTCACCAAGGCGATTCTTTATCATGATGACCCGAATGCGATCGCGCCGCTGACAGCGGCACTCGATAAATACGGCATTTTCGAGCTGGCACCGTCCGTCATGTACGGCGGAGAACTGCGTAACGTCGAGGTCAACCGCATGGGTGTGCACAAGGGACGCGGGCTGGAATGGTTGGCGCATCACCTTGGCTGCACACTGGCCAACGTCATCGCCATCGGTGACAGCGAAAACGATCTGACCATGCTGCAGATGGCAGGACTGGGGGTTGCAATGGCAAACAGCGAGCCGTGCATCCGCGAAGCGGCGGACGTAATCACCGGAAGTAATGCGGAAAACGGCGTCGCGCAGGCGATTTGCCGACATATTCTGGGGGAATGAACGATGAAAAAAGTAGTGGCAATCGGCGAACTGCTCATTGATTTCGTGTCGCAGCAGCGCGGCTGTGCGCTCGATGAGGTCGTGCAGTTTGAGCGTGTCGCGGGCGGTGCGCCGGCCAATGTGGTGACCGCAGTGGCGCGTCTTGGCGGCAGAGCGCAGATGATTTCGCAGGTGGGAGAGGACGCATTCGGTACGCACATTCTCAAAACGCTGCACGCAAACGGCGTGGATACCTCGAGTGTGTTCCGCACCGGACGGGCGAATACCGCGCTGGCGTTTGTTTCGCTTGATAAGAACGGCAACTGCGAGTTTTCCTTCTACCGCAATCCCTCGGCAGACCTGTTTCTCGATGAAGCACAGATCACGCCGGATATTTTCGCAGACTGTGCCGTGCTGCACTTCTGCTCGGTCGATCTGGTAGATGCACCTGTCAAGCAGGCACATCGCAAGGCCATCTGGCTGGCAAAGGACGCAGGCGCGTTCCTCTCGTTCGACCCTAACGTGCGTCTGCCTCTGTGGGGCAGCCCGGAAAGCTGTCAGGCAGCGATTCGTGAGTTTCTGCCGTGTGCAGACCTCGTGAAGCTGTCGGATGATGAAGTTGAATTCTGCACCGGCTGCAAAACCGAGAGGAAAGCGGCAGAACTTCTGTTTTCGCAGGGCTGCAGGCTGCTGCTTGTGACACGCGGCGCGGACGGCGCGGCAGTCTACACGCCGAACGCGAGCGCCGAGACCAAAGCGCTGCCGGTGACGGTCACGGATACCACCGGAGCGGGCGATTCGTTCATCGGGTCGTTCCTGTATCAGCTTACCCGCGACGGTGTGACAGCGGAAACGCTCGCTGACATCCCGCAGGAGAAGCTCGCGGATTATCTGACGTTTTCGTCCGAATGCTCGGCGTATACCGTGCAGCATAAGGGCGCGGTTATGCCAACAGAAGAAGAATTGAGAATGGAAAATGGAGAATGAATGTGTCCACCCACAGGGCGGCAATTCAATAACGCGATTAGCGCGTAACCGCAGTTCTTAATTCTCCATTCTCAATTTTTCATTCACCTGCCACTAAAATTTATTGCACAATGTGTGCAAACGTGGTATAATTTTGAGGTTATAAAGAAATGATAACGATTCTTGGCATCGACCCGGGCTACGGCACGATTGGCTACGGCGTGGTGCGGTTCGATAATATGAAATTTACGCCGGTGCAGTACGGTGCGGCAAAAACCGCTCCCGGAATACCAATGCACCTGCGCTTATGTGAGATTTACGATGATATCTGTACGCTGGTGGACACGTTTCACCCGGACGAGGTGGCAATCGAGGAGCTTTTCTTCTCGAAAAACGTCACAACCGGCATTCAGGTTGCGCAGGCGCGCGGTGTAATTCAGCTGGCGCTGGCCCAGAAGGGACTGCATCCGGTATCCTATACACCAAATCAGGTGAAGCTGTCCGTTGTCGGCTACGGCGGCGCGGAGAAAAAACAGGTGATGGAAATGACAAAAAGCATTCTCCATCTCACCAAGCTGCCGCGTCCGGATGACGCAGCGGATGCGCTTGCGCTTGCCATCTGCCACGGGCATTCCCGGCAGGCCATGCGCTATGAAGGCTTATTATGAGGTTGAAATAGATGTTTTATTATGTAGACGGCACGGTTTCCGTGCTTCAGCAGGGGCTTGTGGTGATCGACTGCGGCGGTGTAGGCTATGCCTGCCACGCTTCGCAGAACACCATCGGCAAGCTGAAAACCGGCGAAAAAGCGCGTCTGCTGACCTGGCTCAATGTCCGTGAGGGCGTGTTTGAGCTGTACGGCTTTATCGACGAGGAGGAGAAGTCCTGCTTCCTGATGCTGACCAGCGTTAACGGTGTTGGCCCGAAGGCGGCACTGTCCATCCTGTCGGTCGCACCGCCGGACAGACTGGCGCTCAGCATTATCACCGGTGATGAAAAAATGCTCATGCAGGCGCCGGGCATCGGCAAGAAGATCGCACAGCGCATCGTACTCGAGCTGCGCGACAAGATGAGCAGGGAGCAGCTCGAGACCGCATCTGCAGCGTCTCCGGTGGCGGCAGCCGCCGTTTCCGGCGGTGTCAACCACACGCAGGAGGCAGTCGCGGCGCTTATGGTGCTCGGCTATACGCAGGCAGAGGCGCTGCACGCGATGGAGGGTCTGGATGCTGCCGGCATGGAGGCGGACGAGATCATCCGTCAGTGCTTGAAAAAGCTGGTCAAGTCCTGATTTTGGACGATAAAAGCCTGATCAAGTAGGAGAGTGTACCTTTGAGTATTGAATTTTCCGGCGGCATGACGGATGATGAGCGCATCATCTCCACCCGCCAGCTCAGCGAGGACGAGACCGAGAATTCGCTCCGTCCGAAATCCATGGCGGACTATATCGGTCAGAAAAAAGCCAAGGAAAACCTGAGTATTTACATACAGGCCGCGAAAATGCGCGGTGAATCGCTCGACCATACGCTGCTGTACGGCCCGCCGGGTCTGGGCAAGACCACACTCGCGGGCATCATTGCCGCAGAAATGGGCGTGAATATCCGTGTTACGAGTGGTCCGGCGATCGAAAAAGCGGGAGATTTGGCGGCTTTATTGACAAATCTCTCAGAGAATGATATTTTGTTTATTGACGAGATTCATCGCCTCGACCGTGCGGTAGAGGAGATTCTCTATCCCGCGATGGAGGACTATGCACTCGATATCATCATCGGCAAGGGGCCTTCGGCGCGCTCGATCCGTATCGACCTGCCGAAATTTACGCTCATCGGCGCGACTACGCGTGCCGGTCAGATGACCAGTCCGCTGCGTGACCGCTTCGGCGTCATGCTCCGTCTGGAGCTGTATTCGCCGGAGGAGCTGTGCGGTATTGTTGAACGCTCGGCAGGCATTCTTAATGTACCGTGCGAGCACGAGGGCGCATTCGAGATTGCGCGCCGCAGCCGTGGTACGCCGCGAATCGCCAATCGGCTTCTGCGCCGTGTGCGAGACTTCGCGCAGGTAATCGGCACCGGTACGATTGACAGAAAAAGTGCCGACATTGCGCTTCGTGCACTCGAGATTGATGAGTTAGGTCTGGATAACGTAGACCGCAGGATGCTCAAAAGCATCATCCAGAACTACGGCGGCGGTCCAGTCGGGCTGGACACGCTGGCCGCGACCATCGGCGAAGAAGCGATCACCTTGGAAGATGTTTATGAGCCGTATCTCATGCAGATCGGCTTTCTCAGCCGCACGCCGCGCGGACGCTGCGTGACGCTGCAGGCTTACCGCCATTTGAATATGGAACCGGCGGACGGACAGCAAATGCTGTAATTCAATCATTTCTCCGCCTTTATCATACAAGAAAGTTAGGTGTTTCATTTGGGTAGATATTTTGGAACAGACGGCGTTCGCGGTGTAGCGAACTCGGAACTTGATGCACTGCTGGCGTTCAAGATCGGCGCGGCAGCGGCATATGCACTCACGCAGGAGTCTGCACACGGCCGCAAGGCGAAGCTGCTGATCGGCAAGGACACCCGCGTATCCTCGGATATGCTGGAGAACGCGCTGGTCGCGGGCATCTGCTCGGTTGGCGCGGATGTAGAGCTGCTCGGCGTTATCCCGACGCCGGCAGTCGCTTTCCTCACCATCAAGCACAAGGCAGATGCGGGTATTGTCATTTCCGCAAGCCACAACTCCTTTGAGTACAACGGCATCAAGATTTTTGCAGGCAACGGCTACAAGCTGCCGGACGAAACCGAGGCAAGAATTGAGGACTTGATCGACGATTTCGAGTCTATTCCGAAGATGACCCACGAGAAGATCGGCCGTGTACTCAAAAGCGAGATCGACCCGGTAGTCGAGTACACCGACCACCTTGCAGATACCATTAAGGGCGACCTGTCCGGTCTGCGCGTGGCGGTGGACTGTGCAAACGGTTCCTCCTCCACAACGGTGGAGCGCCTCATGCGTCTGGTCGAGTGCAAGGCGGAAATCCGTTTCTATGAGCCGGACGGCATCAACATCAACGATAACTGCGGCTCCACCCATCTCGGTCAGCTGAAGGAGCGCGTCCGCTCGGGCAATTTTGATCTTGGCGTTGCCTTTGACGGCGATGCTGACCGCTGCCTGATCGTAGACGAGACCGGCGAGGAGCTGGACGGCGACCGCATTATGGCAGTCTGTGCGGCGCACATGAAGAAGGAAGGCAAGCTGCGCGGCGGCGCATTTGTTGCCACCATTTTGTCCAACATGGGTCTGCACGCCTACGCCGATAAGAACGGCATGAAGATCGAGTGCTCCAATGTAGGTGACCGCTATGTGCTCGAAATGATGCTCAAGAAGGGCTATATTCTGGGCGGCGAGCAGTCCGGACACGTTATTTTTCTTGAGTATGCGTCCACCGGTGACGGTGAGCTGACTGCACTGCAGTTTATGTCTATCCTCAAGGCGAGCGGCAAGAAGTGCTCGGAGATCGCAGCTGAGGTTGAGCCGTGGCCGCAGCTGATGATCAATGTCAAGGTGCCGAACGATAAGAAGGCTACCCTGCAGCAGCTGCCCGAGGTCAAGGCGGCTATCGATGCGGCTTCTGCGGAGCTGGGCAATAACGGCCGAATCCTGGTTCGTCCGTCCGGTACGGAGGCGCTTGTGCGCGTCATGGTAGAGGGCACGAACAGTGAGCAGGTAGATACTTTGGCAAAAAAGGTTGCCAAAGTCATCGAGTCTGTTGTATAATGTAAAAGAGCCAACAGGAGTGGGTGTGGTTTGCACACCCACTTTCTTCATTCTGAACAGGGAGGTGGGAGCATTTGCGCACAATTCCATAACATGCTAAGCGCCAGAACTGCGGTGCAGCCGGTATCGCAGTTGACGAGGAAAGGGTTAATCGAAAGTATTCGGCGGGTGCCCTTCGGTCACAAGTGGGTTGATCGTCAGCAGGCTGTTAAAACATACGGGCGACCGTATCGACAGAGCAGTTATGCGTAACGCACTATTTTTATACCCAAAATTAGAAATTCACCGCATATATTGAGGTAAGGCAATACGGAATAACTAAACAAGAGCGATTTGTGAGAGCGTTTTACGGACCAATAAGGCGTGTTTGGCGGTAATGCTTGATGTATTATCGTAAAATCGCAACGCAGTCAGGACGTAAAATCTTCACAAAGCGGCGCGGCAGCGCGACCGGAGTTCGTGCAGGAAGCCGCAGCTTTCATTGTTCCGTGCTGTCTAAGGCTCATACTGAAATGTTGCGGAAGATATGTTATATTTACCGTTGCAAAGGAGTATTATTTTATGTGTGGAATCGTTGGATTCACCGGACGCGAGAATGCGCTTCCGATTCTCATCAAGGGTCTGTACAGCCTGGAATACCGTGGCTATGACTCTGCCGGTGTGGCTGCCTTCACGAAGGACGGTCTGCGCGTTGTCAAGGCGCGCGGCCGCATTGCAAACCTTGAGGAGAAGATCAAGGAGGAAGGCGGCGACATGTACTGCACCTGCGGTATTGGCCACACCCGCTGGGCAACGCACGGCGAGCCGTCCGACCGCAACTCCCACCCGCATCTGGGCGGCAAGGGCAAGGTAGCAGTTGTACACAACGGCATTATCGAGAACTACAAGGAGCTGCGTGAGCGTCTGGAGGCACACGGCTATGAGTTTAAGTCCGAGACCGATACGGAGACTGTCGCGCACCTCGTGGACTATCTGCACACCGGCAAGCAGGAGGATCTGGCAAAGACCGTTCTGCAGGCTGTACAGCGTCTGCGCGGCTCTTACGCACTGGGCGTAGTTTCGATGGATAACACGCAGGAGATCGTCGCTGCACGCCGCGGCAACCCGCTGGTTATCGGTATCGGTGAGGGCGAGAACATGATCGCATCCGATATTACCGCTATTATCAATCGCACTAAGCGTTACATTATTCTGGATGATAACGAGGTTGCAATCGTTCGTCCGGACAGCGTAGTTGTCATGAACGAGTTCGGCGATGCGGTAGAGAAGGAAATCATGACCGTAACGTGGGATATGTCCGCAGCGGAAAAGGGCGGATACCAGCACTTTATGCTCAAGGAGATCATGGAGCAGCCCAAGGCAGTTGCCGATACGGTTAAGCCGCGCATCAAAAACGACGCGGTTGTATTCGAGGACAACGGTCTGACCGACGAGCGTCTGCGTGAGATCGAGCATATTCATATCATCGGCTGCGGCTCTGCACTGCACGCAGGCATGGTCGGCAAGCGTGTGATTGAGGCAATGTGCCGCATTCGCTGCACGGCAGAGGTTGCCAGTGAGTTCCGTTATGAGAACCCGATCATCGGCAAAAAGGATATGTGCATCGTTATCAGCCAGTCCGGCGAGACGGCGGACACGCTGGCTGCTATGCGTCTGGCCAAGCAGGCAGGCGCGTTCACGATTGCAATCGTAAACGTCGTTTCCTCGACGATTGCGCGCGAAGCAGACGGTGTGCTGTATACCTGGGCCGGCCCGGAGATTTCGGTTGCGACAACCAAGGCATATTCCGCACAGCTGTCCGCTCTGTACCTCATCTCGGTTAAGATCGCGCGTGTGCGCGGCCTGATTTCCATCGGTGACGAGCGTGCGCTGTGCGCTGAGCTGCAGCGTCTGCCGGAATGTATTGAGCAGACACTGGGGTGCCAGTCGGATATGCAGCGTATCGCTACGCTGTATGCAAACCGCTCGAGCGTGTTCTTCCTTGGACGCGGACTGGACTATGCCGCCGCGCTCGAGGCTTCGCTCAAGCTGAAGGAAATTTCCTATATTCATTCGGAGGCTTACGCTGCCGGTGAGCTGAAGCACGGCACGATTTCGCTGATCGAGGAGGGTACTCTGGTTGTTGCTCTGGCAACGCAGCCGGCACTGTTTGAGAAGACGGTCTCCAATATCCGCGAGGTTGTAGCGCGCGGCGCAAGTGTCGTGCTCGTCACCACGGACGATTTCACCGGCGACGAGTCGGTCTGCCAGCACATCGTGCGCCTGCCGAAGTGCCTGTATGAATTTTCCGCTTCGCTTTCGATTATTCCGATGCAGCTTTTGGCATACTATATCGCAGTGGAGCGCAACTGTGATGTCGATAAGCCGCGCAACTTGGCAAAGTCGGTAACTGTAGAGTAAAACGTCAACAATATTGTCATAATTACACAAAAATAGAAGCGCGTTTTTGTGTGATATAGGTAAAGATGACAATCGTTTCTTGACATTTCCAATTCTACCGCGTATAATAGCTATTGACATGAGAAATGATTATCAAATACAGCCATCGAACGGGATTCCGGATGAAAAGCTGTGCCGTCTGGCACGGCAGGGAGACGGACCCTCGATGGAGAATCTGATCCGTCGTTATACCCGTCTGGTCAAGACCTGTGCGCGGCCCTACTTTCTGGCAGGTGCCGATGCAGAGGATCTGATGCAGGAGGGCATGCTCGGGCTGCTGAATGCCGTCCGGGAGTACGACGAGAGCAAGGGCACACCCTTTGGAGCGTTTGCACGGTTGTGCATCACGCGGAAGATTTATTCCGCAGTGAAGGCGGCAGCGTCGCTCAAGCACGACCCGCTCAATCAGTCCATGTCAATCGATCGACCTCTGTTTGAAGACCTTGCGGAATCGCGTACCCGGGTAACTGCACCGAATGGTGATCCTGAATCGCTTGTTATCGGCAATGAGGAGAGGGAAGAGCGGAAAAAGAAGCTCTACTCGCTTTTGTCTGAATTTGAGGCACAGGTTTTGACGTTGTTTTTGGACGGCTTATCGTATGAAGAGATGTCCGAAGCGCTGCACAAACCAATCAAATCTGTGGATAATGCCGTCCAGCGCATCAAGCGAAAATCGGCAGCCATTAAACCTATTTAGGCGATAGCAGGCGCAGTGTCTGTACGCATATATTTCAAGTTTCCCGAGGGAACAGTATCAAAGAGAGGTAAAAACCATGTACGAAGACAAGACTTTAGTATGCAAGGAATGCGGTAAGGAGTTCGTGTTCACCGCCGGCGAGCAGGAGTTTTACGCAGAGCGCGGTTTCCAGAACGAGCCGCAGCGCTGCAAGAGCTGCCGTGACGCGCGCAAGAACGCTGCACGCGGTCCGCGTGAGTTCTTCACCGCTACCTGTGCTGCTTGTGGCGGCGAGGCTCGCGTTCCGTTCGAGCCGAAATCTGACCGCCCGGTATATTGCAGCGAGTGCTTCGCAAAGATGCGTGAGCAGTGATATTGTAACGCTAAAAAGTCATCAAATGACACGATAAAAAAGTGTCGGTAATGAAATCCTCATTACCGGCACTTTTTTATTTGTTCGAAGCAAAAATAGTCCTCAAATAAGAAAGGGAAAAGAGGTGAGAAAAAATGAGCAAAATGGTCTATCTCCCATATGTTCGTTTTGAGCAGGAAGAAGGAGAAGCGGAGGGTATCGGCTGGTACTTTACGCAGTATAATGCAGAAACTGGTGAAGGTCGAGGCTGGCATGGAACAGAGTTCATGCCGGACTGTTTCTTTGAAACGAAATGCGAGGGCGGCGAACCGGAAACAAAGTTCTTTGATGTGAATACCAATGAACCGATCAAGCAGTGGAGTTGGCCGGAACCGCCGGATGACAATGCGTTCACGAACTATGGCTCGCTGGATGAGTTTGTAGCGAATAATTCGCAGAAGGTGTTCCGTGTTGTTGACCTCGATGAAGAAGCATACGGCTGTCCCTGCATGATCTATGGTCGCCTGAGTACGATGATAGAGTTGGCGGATAAAGGCGCTCTGCTGGGCATTCAGGTGCTGCAGGAGAGCGATGATGGAAAGCTGTATGATACGGATACGCAGGAATACTACAAACTCAATGAGATCCGCCTGACAAGCTGCAAAGAAGACATGACACGACATTATATCGATGAAGCTGCTGAGCGGATAGCCAATTATACATGGAATGTGTATGGTTCATTCAGTAGATTTGCAGAGAAGAACAAAGACAAGGTCTTTCGAGTGATCGTAAAGCCGGAGTTCTGCGGCGATGTCCCGGAAGACAGCTTTGATGCAAGACGCTGTAAGATGTCTTCTGTTGTAACGCTGCCGGATGCTGATGTCCTTATTGGGTTGCGGATGCTTGATATTGCGCAGGTGGAATACCGGAAACTAAGCGAGGTTCATCTGCAGTGTCGTGCAGACGATAATCAGCCTGAATGATCGGCGCAAAAAGATAACCTCTGCTCAATATGAGCAGAGGAAAGCAGAACGTACGAGAAACTCTAATCACCATTGCCATGGACGAATATATCGCCGGTGAGAGGTTTTAGTGGCTTTCGAGTAAGGAAGCTGCACTTTACCAGCAAATCGTGCTGGTCGATAAAGAAATGATTATAAAATGCTGTTGCCCGTCCTCAGATGCGACAGGAGGACGGGCAATGGAACGAATGTAGAATTAACTATTGAAGATTAGAAATTCTTACAGCACATTGTAGCGCTTATTTATCCCATGCAACAGTAAACACAACATTCGCAGCGGTCACAGCGTTTTCAATTTTGGTGGATACCGCACTGGCGATTGCGCCTACTGTGATGGGTAATTCGTTATTTCCGGTGTTTTTACCGGTAATCCGCCACTTAGTAGAATCAATGGCAGGGGATTGGCTGCCGTTCGTGCTGCTGGCTACGGTATTTCCGCCTGCTGTAAGTGACAGGCCCAGTTTATTGCTGCCGACCTTTTCGGCTGCGAGTTTAGAACGATCACCGCCATTATAGTCGATCATAGTCCATGCGCCATCATTCATTGCAATGGCAGTAACCTTGACAGGACCGGCGGAATTGTTGATGATCTTTACATCGGACGGAGAAGTGACCTTGCTGTCAGCACCGACAACAAGCGGAATGCTGGTCGGAACGATAACGTTAAAGGTGGAAGCGGCTGCAGTGAGGGTTACAGGAGTTTTGCCGGTGCCGGGAGATGAGATTGTGCCACTATTGGCAGCTTTGTATTCGGCAATCTTTTTTTCGAGGCAGGACACACAAATATACTTATCGTTATACATAGCAGCACAGTTTTGTTCATCATAAGACCAATCTTCTGCATTGGTCAAATTAGGTATAGTGTCTACAGAATATTTTTCTTGATATGATGTATATGTTTTTCCATCCACTTGGATTAAATCTATTTCCTTTCCACACAAAACACAATTTGCACTAGTAACGGTAGGAACCGCCCCCGCCATCACCACCATCGACCCAAGCAGAGCAATGGCAGTAATCACGCCCCCAGATCGGGTGATAAACTCTTTTAATCTCATTGTTAAACATCCTTTCAAAATTGATTTGAGATTATTTCAAACAGTATAATGCTGATAAAAACAGTGATTTATGCCCAACCAACCGTGAATACTACATTAGCGATTTTAGTGTCCGAAACGGCTGCCGTCTGGGCAGGGAAAAGGGCATTATAGTTTACAGCACAATTCTGACCTTTAGCGATTCGGGCATTAAGAGAATCTGACAAAATATCGGATGTTCCACTGTTTGATGTAGCAATGGTCTTGTCACCGATATTCATCTGCAAACCAAACTGCTTAGCGTCTACTGACAGATTAAGGATATCTCTGCTGTAAGCCGCAAGAGTCCAATCGCTTAGACTTGCCAGTTCAACCTTGGTGACAGCTACCGGAGCGCCGCTGTTATTGATGATAGCGGCATCAGTTGCGGTAGTAACGTTTCCATTAGCATCAACCGAAATCGGCAGGGTAGTGGGGACGGTGACGCTGAAGGTTGCAGCTTCGCGAGCGACGGTTACGGGGACGGAGGCAGCGCCGGTGGTGGAATCGACTGAGGTGCCTTCGCGGAGATTCGCCTTGTATTCGGTGATTTTTGTTTCCAAACATGATTGACAAATGTCTTCGCCGTTGTATTGCGCGACACGAAGCGCGGAATCAGCAAAATATACCACATCCGAAGGATTCGTTTTTGATTCCAGATTGGGAATATCTTGAACTGAATATTTTTCTTGATATGTAATTCCGCTTAAACCCCATAAATCATCACAGTCATTTCCACATATTGCACAATGGAAAGTACCTCGAACAGGACTCGCCGCCCCCGCCACCACCATCATCGACGCCAGCAGTGCAAAGGCGGTGATAAGCCCGCTTGCCCTGCGTAATAAATTTTTAAGACCCATTATCAACGTCCTTTCTGTATTGCGACTATCTGCAATGTTCTATTACTTATATGAGCATCGGAACCCGAGCGCATAGAATCATAGCAATAATACAAATCAGTATAGTCACTATAAGAATAATGCATGCAATCTCAATTTTGTATTCTTCTTTGTGCAGTTTGAATGCTGCAATGAAAACCATGGCACTTGCAAGTGCGATAATAGCTATTCCTTTCCATAACCATGAAAATTCATGTATTAACTGCATTGGGTCACTTCCTTTCTGGAATTTGGGATCACCCCCACGTATGTGGGGAAAAGACCTAAAATTATCCCGGTAACATTTGTCCGCATTCGCCATCTACATTTATAAATACCAAAGAAATGATTTTTGTAGCGCAAAAAAACAAATTTTATAAAAAACTCCATCTAACCGAAAGGGTATAGATGGAGTAGGGATTTTTGATTGTGTGGGTGTTAATTTGACTGAGGAATGTGCAGTATTCTGGCGGTTTCGAGCCATGCAATTTCATTAGACTCCAGCTCTTTGATGGCCTCAAGGCGAGTATCTCCTTGAGCGACACAGCCTTTCAGGTGCAGGCTCTTGGCGATCCAGACACGATGCCCATTGACGCTCTCACGGCTTATGGCGTAGGGATACAACATGAAGAACAGCTCCTTTAGCGATAAAAACGGATTTATATGACAAGGTGTAGTACAAGGCACGAGAACAGAACAAGAATACCCACAAAAGTTGTTGCCATTCCTGTGAGAAAACATCCCATGGTCAAAGAACCAGGAGAGGATTTGCTCGAGTATTCAATAGAAACGCATAAGCAAGGGCAGATATGACCTTTGCTAAGATTCACGAAGCTGTACATAAATGCATAGAGAAGATCCTTTACTTGACTTCGTTGATGGTAAGCAGCTCTTCGACCGTCTCTTTCTGTCGGCGAAGAAAGCCGAGATAGAAACCGTCAGAAACGGAAAATGCAATGAATGCTGCGTGCAGCAGAAGGGCTCCGATATGTATGAGAAGAGCTATAATCTCTGCGATGTTCATATTTTTTGATGTGTAAAAGGCATAGGCGGGATTGGTGAGAAGCAGATAAAAGTCCCATAAGATAAGCGCACTAACCGGAATCAGGACGAACGATAAGGCAATCCAAACGCGGGTGTCTTTCTTAAGGGCCTCGTATAAATGCAGAATATCGGCGTGCTTGGTTTCCAATTCTTCGCGCGAAAAGCGGGAATAGTAATCCAAGTCACATAGTTTCTGGTGCTTGATGAATTCGGCTGCGCCGTTTTCATCGGACTTTGATGGTATATTACTGGGCATAGGCGATAACTCCTGTAAATCGGGGTAGTTCTTGATAAAAAGAAAAGGAAGACCCTAAAGAGCCTTCCTTTCAGGTCACAGGCCTCACGGGCTTCTGCGACACTAATCACTGTAAACAGTATAGCATAGCAAATGCTGGCCTGTAAAGCGCCGAGAAAGGCATTATTGTTCAGACAGTATTATTCCCGCATTGTCGAAAGCAGCGTCACGCTGGTCAGCACAACATCCGCCTGCGGCGGCTGAGGAGGGGACCAGATGTTGGGACGAACGGCCTGAAGATGGTTATTGACGATCAGGTTCTTTCCGAGCGACTGTTGCAGTTCGACGATATCCGCCGTTGTCAACTCGTGATTACAAATGGCGTTGGACTTTTGCTCATTTTTGAGCGAAAGTGATGATTGCTTGCAGGATCAATATCTGTTCTTGGCTTCCGACAGGCTCACCATCTGTCTTTTAAGCATATCCTTATAGAAATCCTCGCTCGGGTTATCGACCTTGTAGCAGGGGCGGTCTCCGAAGAACACGCAATAGGTATCGGTCAGCAGCTCGTGAATGATGGTGGTGTATTCCTTCGTCATAGCTGAGCCGCCGATCATAGCCTCTCCCTCCGGTGTTACATCGAACCCGGTACAGGTGCTTCCCCATATCTGCGGGAAGCACTCAACATCGAAATCGAGAGGAACCCAACTGGTTTTCTTTTCAGCTTTGGCATTTGCAACTGCCTGCTTGAAGTCTTCATCATTGGCGAGAAGCTGTTGCGCTTTATAAAGCAACAGCTCCAAGTTTGGTGTTTTTGCAATCATGCTCATGTGCTCCTTATTTGAGTTTGAGGATATCATCATTCGACAAAGTCGCTTTGAAATGACCAACCTGGTTGTTTTGCTGCTACCGTTATTCTACGATTTCGATATAGCTTAAATCCTTATAGAAGATTTGATATTCCTTTGGCGTTGTACAATAGATACGCTTGATATATTCCCTGTACAAGTCAGAACGCAGCTCGCCATTATGGATGTATTCATCACGAATAATATCCATCAAGGCGTATGTGGAACTCCGGTAATATTCTCCGCAGGAAGCGGTATTGTCTGGTTTAATATTATAAAGTCTCTCGTAAGCAGCATTTGAAAACTCATTGTCCGCACAAGAGAACCTTTCCGTAATCTTACCAGACTCCAAATCTCCGACGATCCACATCGCAGGTCTATTCACCATCGCAGATTGAAATTGTTCTCTGTTGTAAAAGAACACAAACGAAGCTAAGCTAAGTTTTCCGTTGTGAGTTCTTAATACAGGTTGCGAAGTGCTGTGTGATGTTTTTTGACCGTTCAATGCAGTCTGTCGCCATGCGGACACAACATCTCTCGTTGATATTAACTCCGAGTGCTCTTTTCGCTCGTTTATGCAATACACGGCAATTTCTTTGACCGCATCTTGACTTTCAAATACACTTTCCGCATCATTTTCCCAAAAAGGAAATACGACTTCTTCTAAATCAGACACAAAGAATTTAGTTCCATCAGAGTCCTTGCTGAGAAAAGATTCGTAATTTGCCACAATAATGGTCACTTCTTTTGATTGTAGCCAAGATAAATCTCGCATCCAATCCAAATAAGCATCCCAATTACAGTTTTCCATATTAGGAAATGCAAGTTGTTCCCAAATACTGTGCAGAAAGTCGGAACTTGTCATGTTAGATTTTCCATCTATAATCACCAAGTGTCCGTGTATTGTAGTAGGTATTTTGTCACAGAATACTATACTATTCATGTTTTGCTCCTTTCCGCCTGCCAGTTTAATGGTATTGAACTTGTGCTCATTTTGAGCCGAAGTGATGATTTTTTGCGCATAGTCCAGTCACGCGACAGCAGGGTCAGATACCGGAACGGACAGCTGCAGATCGATGATGTTTGCCGTCATCAGCTCGTGATCGCGGATGATGTTGGTTTCGCCGAAGCCCTTGACAGGGTTCTGTTTGGCGACATAAACGGTGTATGCGTAGCCGATGTAGTAGAGATAGTTCGTATAAATCACCCCGGTAGATACCACGCCCCGAAAGGGGCGTGGGTAATTGACATCTATCCTTCTTTTCTTGTTTGTTTGGATTACTTTTTCGTTTGCTGCTCTACGGTCAGAATCTCCTTGAACCAAATCCCGTATAGTACGATTGCTATCACCGATCCAATGGCACATGCAATCTCGATGGGAATCGTTTTACCCGCAAGGAAAGGTAAGCTGGAATTACAGTCAACTCAAACAAAGAGAATGCTGATTGAGCAGGGTTGGGTTGGCAGTAAAGAGCTTTTGAAAGAAGAAATTGCAGGGAACTCAAACAAATGGCACACCTGTATTGCATGTTTTTGAAAGCGGAAGAAGTTACAGGGTCTCAAACAATTACTTCCTGTGACTCATTTGTTAAAGGCGTATAGTCTTACATAGGTTTCAAAAAGTGGAATAATAACGCAATAGATAGCTCGTCGGTGATTTTACATAGTTTACATAGGTTCCAAACTCAAACAGGGTACCCTGTAGGGAAAATAAAGGGGAATTTTCACAAAAGACTCAATTAGACGATGACAACTGTTCCGCGAGAAAAGAGGTAAGTTCAGTGATGCAAATAGAAAATAGAGGTATCTCGTTTTACATAGGTCTCAAACGCTTGTATTTGGCATGCTAAAAAATAGAGGTATAGGATTTAATGGGCTCAAACGACCGGTCTGAACGGTGATAATAGAGGTAAATAAACGCTCAAAAAGGAACCGTGTAAGAAGAGAAAGGTCTTAATCTTTCCGAGTAGCTTTGTTGTAATCAGCCTGTCCGGCCGCAATAACAGCGGTCACGCAAATAACCGTTGCGAAAAGGCACAGGCCAGCAATAATGCCGATGATAAACAAAGAAATCGCCTCCTATATATAAGGGAAAATGGTTGTGAATTTACAAAGTTAAGTAACTCAAACGCGCGTAGCGATACGGGATAGCCGCTAAAAGAGGTTTTACATAGGTCTCAAATTAAGCGCGAACCTATGTTGGAATGCCGTCGGTTTTGGAGGTAAGTGATTTTACATAGGTCTCAAACATAAAGTTACAGTTTTGTGAAAACACTTGAGTTTTGGAGATGTGCGATTTTACATAGGTCTCAAACCTCTCAATCCGGTACAGCAATGGTCTGTTGCTTTAGAAGTAAGTGATTTTACATAGGTCTCAACCACTTAAATTTTAGGCCCATACAACCCCTTAGGATCAACGTACTTAACATCGTCATATCCCTGCTTTACTAACTCCATTCCCAGCTTAACAGCCTTAATGAAGTCCTTTTCGTCGAACAGATCTCGACCAATTACAGCATCTTCGGGGCATTCGTTCAAATTCCATGCCGAAAATACCATATTGTCGTTCTGGTCGAAAAGAGAAACGCCGACAGCAAAGTCTAAGTCGTCTGTCTGGTATTCGGCATTAAATTGGTATGTCTTCTTCGTCGGAATCACTCCTTGTGATGGAATTGAGAGATAGATAGTTTTACATAGGTCTCAAACCTTTGATGATAACGAGGACAAATGTACTTTGTTTCGTTGGTATGTTGTTTTACATAGGACTCAGCATGGATCTCAATCCGGTCGACAGATTCCGTTGATTTAGAGGTATTCTGCTTTACATAAGACTCAAACGTATAATCACCATTGTGGTCGCTATACTGTTTTGGAGAGGATTCTGTTTTGTATAGAGCTCAAACACGGTCTTGACATAGCTTTCGATAAGTTAGAGGTATTTGGTTTTTTATAGGTCTCAAACGGGTTGCCAAGAACTTCGCTTCTTGCTTTAGTTTTAGAAATGAGTAATTTGCATAGGTCGCAACATAGGGCTCAAACAGCGAAAGCGGCGCAGTCTGGGTTTACATGGGATCAGAATATCCTCTTTTTATTGATTATACCATATTCCAACGAAAAAGCAAACAATTGTTCGTTTTTTCGACGCCCGAACCTATGCAGTTTTTGCATTAGCGGAAGGGAAGTGAGTTGTGATATACTACGAGGTTTGCGTCAGAATCGCTGGTACAGCAGGGGGCAAGCAGCTCAAAAAGGACCCCATACTCTTACCCGCATCGCGCCTCATGCGCTGCTTATGTGCCGCTGCAGCCTATTCCATTTTGCACTTAGCAGGGTTGATATTGGTATGATATAATGCAGGGTTTGGACTCTTTTTAGGGTGATGTTTGATGGTTTTTTAGGGTGACAAATACAAGCAGTGATACTGTAACGGTAAAAAATCAATAAATGACACGTTAAAAGTGCCAGTAATGACTTTTCTCATTGCTGGTGCTTTTTTCTTTGCCCAAAGGAAAGGAATCGGCAAGGGAATGTGTGTGTTCCGAAAAATGATAAAGAAATGAAGAATCGGATCCGCAGGCGATGGGCGGCTTGCGACAAAAGAAAACCTCTGCTCAAAATGGGCAGAGGGAATCTTTTGATTTTAAGCAATAATATCGTATTTCAGGATTAAGCCACGTTTCTGCCGGTCGTCAAGGTCAGCAATAGCGGCATCAATGCTGGGAAATAAGCAAGGGCAGATATGACCTTTGCTAAGATTCACGAAGCTGTACATGTTTGTTCCCTTGTGGGGGAGCAGAAGTACGTCCAGCGTTTCGTTGCGCTTGAAAATGTAGAAATGCATAGAGAAGATCCTTTACTTGGCTTCGTTGATGGTAAGCAGCTCTTCGACCGTCTCTTTCTGCCGGCGAAGAAAGCCGAGATAGGAACCGTCAGAAACGGAAAATGCGATGAATGCTGCGTGCAGCAGAAGGGCTCCGATATGTATGAGAAGATCTATAATCTCTGCGATGTTTATATTTTTTGATGCATAAAAGGCATAGGTGGGATTGGTGAGCAGCAGATAAAAGTCCCATAAGATAAGCGCACTGACCGGAATCAGGGCGAACGATAAGACAATCCAAAAGCGGGTGTCTTTCTTAAGGGCCTCGTATAAATGCAGAATATCGGCGTGCTTGGTTTCCAATTCTTCGCGCGAAAAGCGGGAATAGTAATCCAAGTCACATAGTTTCTGGTGCTTGATGAATTCGGCTGCGCTGTTTTCATCGGACTTTGATGGTATATTGCTGGGCATAGGCGATAACTCCTGTAATTGGGGTAGTTCTTGGTAAAAAGAAAAGGAAGACCCTAAAGAGCCTTCCTTATCGAAAGTGTCGGTAATGAAATCCTCATTACCGGCACTTTTTTATTTGTCCGCAGTAAAAATAGGCCTCAAATAAGGAGGAAAAAAGGTGTGAAAAATGAAAAATGATCTATCTCCCATATGTTCGTTTTGAGCAGGAAGAAGGAGAAGCAGAGGGCAGCGGCTGGTACTTTACGCAGTATAATGCCGAAACTGGAGAAGGCAAAGGCTGGCACGGAACAGAGTTCATGCCGGATTGTCTCTTTGAAACGAAATGCGAGGGCGGCGAACCGGAAACAAAGTTCTTTGATGTGAATACCAATGAACCGATCAAGCAGTGGAGTTGGCCGGAACCGCCGGATGACAATGCGTTCACGAACTATGGCTCGCTGGATGAGTTTGTAGCGAATAATTCGCAGAAGGTGTTCCGCGTTGTTGACCGCAATAAAGAAGCACAGGACTGTCCCTGCATGATCTATGGTCGCCTGAGTACGATGATAGAGCTGGCGGATAAAGTCGCTCTGCTGGGCATTCAGGTGCTGCGGGAGAGCGATGATGGCAAGCTGTATGATACGGATACGCTGGAATACTACAAACTCAATGAGATCCGCCTGACAAGCTGCAAAGAAGACATGGGATATGCGTTTTACCCTCTATCCACACCAAATTTAAAATAGCCCATCTCGTCGCAAATCTTGACAAAATCCTTAAAAACCGATACAATATAAAGGTTAAAAAGGACTTTCGGCTCCTGCTATGACGGCGGGAGCCTTTTTGGAGGAAACACGATGGAACTTACATTATGCTGTCCGACTTTATTCGGGCTGGAGGGCATCGTCGCGGACGAGCTGCGCTTCGGCGGCAGGCTGACCGACGTGCACGCGGAAAACGGCCGCGTGCTGTTCACCGGTGACGAAAACACGCTTGCATGGGCGAACCTGAACCTGCGGTGCGCCGAGCGTGTGCTCATCCGCATCGGCACATTCAAAGCCAAAACGTTCGACCAGTTGTTCGAGGGCGTAAAAGCACTCCCGTGGGAGCAGTTCATTTCGGCAGACGGCGCATTTCCGGTCAAGGGTCACAGTCTGAACTCCACGCTGCACTCGATTCCGGACTGCCAGAAGATCATCAAAAAGGCAGTCGTATCGCGCCTGGGCGCGAAGTACGGTCAAACCTGGTTTGACGAGATCGGCGAAAAGTATCAGATTCAGTTCGCCATCATGCACGATGTGGCTGAGCTGTACCTCGATACCTCGGGTGCCGGTCTGCACAAGCGCGGCTACCGCGCCAACAGCAATGCGGCGCCGCTTCGTGAGACGCTGGCGGCGGCTATGGTCAAGCTGGCGCGCTGGCGCGGGCGCGATCCGTTCCTCGACCCGTTCTGCGGCTCGGGCACGATCGCGATTGAGGCGGCCATGATCGCGCAGCGCCGTGCCCCCGGTCTGCTGCGCCGCTTTGACGCGGAAAAGTGGAGCTGCTTTGACAAGTCGGTCTGGCAGCAGGCGCGCGAGAGTGCGCTCGACCTTGCCCAGCCGGATGCAAAATTCGATATCGTCGGCAGCGACATCGACCCGGACTGCGTGCAGCTGTCCATCGAGAACGCGCGCAAGGCCGGTGTAGCGAACACGGTGTTCTTCGAGCGCGCGGACGCAGTAAAGCGCGATTACAGCGGTGCAGGCGTACTGTTTGCCAATCCGCCGTACGGTGAGCGTCTGCTGGACCTGCAGCAGGCGGAAAAGCTGTACGCCGACCTCGGCAGAGCGACAAAAAACAGCCCGATGAAGCAGTATCTGCTCAGCTCGGACCCGCTGTTCGAGCGTTGCTACGGCCGCAAGGCGGATAAGCGCCGCAAGCTGTATAACGGCATGATCAAGTGCGAGCTGCATATGTATTTTAAAGACCCATCTGCACAGGATAAGTCGGTAAATAAGCACTCTGACCGTCCGTCTGCTAAACGACCGGCAAAACACTGAGCAGTACAGGGCACTGTTCATAATTTGTTCAGAAAATTTTTGTGAAAATTCCGGATTACCCCCTTGCATATTGCGGCTCCTTGGTGTAAGATAATACTCGAAGTTAGCACTCGGGTAATTTGAGTGCTAACCCCCAACATTGTAAAATCTTATTTTTCATAGGAGGAATCCATTATGAAGCTCAAGCCCCTTTGCGACCGCGTAGTTATCAAGATGGTCGAGGCGGAGGAGACCACCGCAAGCGGCATTATTCTTACCGCATCCGCACAGGAGAAGCCCCAGGTTGCTGAAATCATCGAAGTAGGCCCGGGCGGCGTTGTTGACGGCAAGGAAATCAAGATGGAAGTTCAGAAGGGCCAGAAGGTCATCACCGGCAAGTACACCGGTACTGAGGTTAAACTGGACGGCGAGAAGTATATCATCGTTCGTCAGAGCGACATTCTGGCAATCGTAGAGTAATTTTCAGGAGGTAATTCATCATGGCTAAGCAGCTTATTTACGGCGAGGACGCGCGCAAGGCTCTGCAGCGCGGTATTGATCAGCTCGCTGATACCGTTAAGGTAACCATCGGTCCGAAGGGCCGCAACGTTGTACTGGATAAGAAGTACGGCGGTCCGCTGATCACCAACGACGGTGTTACTATCGCCAAGGAGATCGAGCTGGACGACGCTTTCGAGAACATGGGCGCACAGCTCGTTAAGGAAGTTGCCACCAAGACCAACGACATCGCAGGCGACGGTACCACCACCGCTACCGTTCTGGCACAGGCTTTCGTTCGCGAGGGTCTGAAGAACGTAGCTGCAGGTGCAAACCCGATGGTAATGCGCCGCGGTATCTCCAAGGCAGTCAAGGCTGCTGTTGCAGCAATCGCTGAGAACTCCAAGAAGGTTGACGGCACGGGCGACATCGCTCGTGTAGGCGCTATCTCCTCCAGCTCCGACGAGATCGGCACCCTGATCGCAGAGGCTATGGAGAAGGTTTCCACCGACGGCGTTATCACCGTTGAGGAGTCCAAGACCGCTGAGACCTACTCCGAGGTTGTTGAGGGCATGCAGTTCGACCGCGGCTATATCACCCCGTATATGTGCACCGACACCGAGAAGATGGAAGCAAACCTGGATGATGCTCTGGTGCTGATCACCGATAAGAAGCTGTCCAACATTCAGGAGTTGCTGCCGATCCTCGAGCAGGTTGTTAAGGCCGGCAAGAAACTGCTGCTCATCGCTGAGGACGTTGAGGGCGAGGCTCTGTCCACCCTGATCGTAAACCGTCTGCGCGGTACCTTCACCTGCGTAGCTGTTAAGGCTCCGGGCTTTGGCGATCGCCGCAAGGATATGCTGCGCGATATCGCAATCCTGACCGGCGGTACCGTAATCTCCGAGGAGGTTGGTATCGAGCTGAAGGACGCTACCATGGATATGCTGGGTTCTGCCCGTCAGATTAAGGTAACCAAGGAGAATACCACCATCGTTGACGGTGCAGGCGACAAGCAGGCTATCGCAAACCGCGTTGCTGAGATCCGCGGCGCAATCGAGCGCACCACCTCTGACTTCGACCGTGAGAAGCTGCAGGAGCGTCTGGCTAAGCTGGCCGGCGGCGTAGCAGTTATCAAGGTTGGCGCTGCAACCGAGACCGAGATGAAGGAGCAGAAGCTCCGCATCGAGGATGCACTGAACGCAACCCGCGCAGCTGTTGAGGAAGGCATCGTAGCAGGCGGCGGCGTAGCTTATGTAAACGCTATCGCAGCGGTTGAGGCTCTGGCTGCCGAGGCAACCGGCGATGAGAAGACCGGTATGCAGATCGTTGCACGCGGTCTGGAAGCACCGATGAAGCAGATCGCTGCCAACGCAGGCATCGAGGGCGCTATCGTTGTTGATAAGGTAAAGCACGCTGACAAGGTTGGCTACGGCTTTGACGCTGCAACCGAGACCTACGGCGACATGATCGCAAACGGCATCGTTGACCCGACCAAGGTAAACCGTTCCGCACTGCAGAATGCAGCATCCGTTGCTTCGATGGTTCTGACCACCGAGAGCCTGGTTGCTGATAAGAAGGAGCCGGTTCCGGCTGCTCCGGCTGCACCGGATATGGGCGGCATGTATTGATACCCAGCGAATAATTCGTAATTATTCAGTATCATGCGAAAAAACGCGATAAACGCCTTTTAATAAGACTAAAAATCTTGTGCTGACACACCGATGACACACTCTGAAAATCAGAACTTTTGAGCTTGATCGTTGTTGCACAGCATGAATTAAATAAGGCAATCAAAAGAGATCAATGTGAGTAAAATCATGTTGATCTCTTTTTTGTATAAAATACATTCGTGTGCATAAACAGCATGGAATGGTGATTCATATAGTGCAAAGAAAACCGTCTGTTCAATCAGGCGGTTTTCTTTGCGTTGCAGGGTAGATAGCATTAGCAGAAGAAATAGAGTAGAGAACATGACGAAGTTAAAATTTACTGAAAGATACATAATACGGTAAATAAAACTTGTAGCGACAAAACTTTTTTTCAACAAATAATTGCGGTAATACGCTTGATTGGATAAGAAAAGAAGAAAGTTGCAACCAAATACGGAGAAATGATTTTAACAACATTTCGGTTTAAAAATAACCTTTGACAAGCCTCAAAAGGGCTGTTATAGTAACTCACACAAGAACAAGACGCAAAGGAGGTCAAACAATGGTAATCAGTTTTTGCTGCGGAAAAGGCGGTACAGGAAAGACCACTAGCACTTACAATATCGGTGCTGCGTTGGCGCAGGCAGGCAAACGAGTTCTGCTCGTGGACAACGACCAGCAGGGCAGTCTGACACTCGCTATGGGATACGAACCACAGATGCTTTCTATGACACTTGCCAATCTCATGTTTCAAGCCATTGATATGCCGGAGCAGTTAGGACGGTCGGTTGAGCAGACAATTCAGAAAACGACAAAGAATCTGCATTTGATTCCGGCGAATAGCAAACTGGCCGGTACACTATCGCGGCTGGTCAGTATGCAGAACACCAGAGCAATGTTTCCTCTGGATGACGGCAGCATTGCACCGGAAAGAGTTCTGTCTGCAATCGTTGAACAGGTCAAAGATCAGTATGACTACATACTCATAGATTGCAGTCCGCATTTGGACTTGCAGATGCTCAATGCACTGGTCGCTTCGAATCGTGTCATCATTCCGACACAAGCACATTTTCTGGACACTGCAGGGTTGAATGACACCATTGAGATTATCCGCAAAGCGCAGCAGTCGCTCAATCCGAATCTCAGGCAGGTGGATATTCTGCTCACGATGTTTATGTCGCGTACGGTTCTTAACCAGAAATCACGGAAAAATGTGCAGGAACGCTATGGAGAGCAAATGCATATCTTTACCGAGCCAATCGACTACTCGATCAAAGTAGCAGAACATCCGGCTGTTGGGATTAGTTTGCTGGAATATGCACCGAAAAATGGTGCAGCACTGGCCTACCGTGCAGTAGCAGAGGAGGTCATGCATTATGACTAAATCGGCACTTATCAATGCGCTGGACAAGCGTAATGCAAAGTTATCGGCCTCATCCAACGGTGGAGATCAGGCCGTTGATGAGGCGTTCGAGAGTCTGTTTGGCACAATACCGGCAACATCATCGAAAACGCGCAGCACGGCTAAAATTCCGCTTAAACAGCTGCATCCGTTTTTCACGTCCAATATTGGTTTTAAACCATACAGTGGGGAAGATTTAAAGGCGTTAGCAGAGGATATTTTGGAAAATGGTTTAATTGAAAACATCAAGGTTAGGCCATGCAAGACTGGTGGATATGAAATCCTGAGCGGACATAATCGTGTGAATGCTTGCAAAATGCTTGGGTGCGCAGAAATCCCTGCAGATATTGAGTATGTAGACGATGCCCGTGCAATAGTAATTGCTACCGTGACCAATCTCCAGCGAAGACAAAACTTGCTACCAAGCGAACGCGGTTGGGCATATCGGGCCTTGCTAGATGCCTACCGTCAGCAGGGAAAACGCAATGACTTGGTAGAGGCAACTTGTGGTGAATTTCACCCGAAGTTAGGTGCGCGTGAGAGAGTAGCTTGTTTCTTTGATGTTGGGGTTAATGATGTCCGACAAACTGTGCGGCTGACATATCTGATTCCACCGCTGCTTAACGCAGTAGACGAGCGTAAGCTGAATATGATGTGCGGTGTTGCGATTTCGTATTACGATGAAGCTACACAGAAATTGTTTCAGAAGCGATTGAATGAAGAAAATTGTCGCATATCCGTTGCTGTGATGAAGCATATCAAGAAAAATTGTCCGCCGCCGTTCATTACGGCCGCAGAATTGGACAAGGTATGGCATCAAGTAACAGCAGCACAAACAGAGAAGAAAACGGGAAATATTAGCTTCTCACGCAGACGGTTTGAACCGTACCTGCACCGTATTCCGCCAGATATGAATTTGGAGGATTTGTTTCTCGAATTTCTGGAAAACCGCTTTGCGGAGTCCAATGGTATGAAGTCGAGTAGGTGATGCAAGAAAATTTTGAAGAAAAACGGTGCAAATACACCATACAAATCGTAAAAAGGCAACACCTACCCAAGCCCTGCCTCTTCCAATTTTAAAACAGGGCCTGTTCATCAGAGCGGTAAGCAATACGCTTAACCCTCTGGTGGGATATACAGGCGGTTATCTTTCAGCAGTCGAAAGACTAACCGAACCAGCTTTCTGGCAGTTAAGGCGAGTGCGCGTTTATGCTGGTACTTGTTGACTTCTTTGAATTTGAGGTCATAGTAGCGCCGAAACTCGGAGTCGCATCTTCTCACGGAGTTGGCGGCTTCCAGCAGGTAGTAGCGGAGATAGCGGTTGCCAGACTTGATCATTTGGAAATGCTCGGCTTCAAAGTCACCGGACTGGTTCTTATGCCAGACAAGACCGGCAAATTTGGCAACCGAGGCTTGAGAGTCAAAACGATGGATATCGCCAATTTCAGCGATGATACCGGCGGAGTAGACCTTGCCAATGCCGGGGATGGAGGTCAATGTATTAGGGATGATCTCAAACTGCTGCTCAATAGCTTTGTCCAGTACCTTGACTTGCTTTTCCAAGGCACGCATAGAAGCGATAGAAACGGCCATAGCTTGATTCACGGAATTGTTTACAGTGATTGGCAGGCGGTACGAATCTCTAGCTGCAACACGGATAGCTTTTGCCTTGGCTGCGGGGTCTGCAAAGTTTCTGCCGGTTTCATCAATAAATGCAGTCAGTTCCTCTAAATCAGCATTGGCCAACTCATCCACGGTTTCAAATCGTTCCATGAGTGCGATAGTAGTGGCGCTGGTATTCTGAATATCCTTGGCCTGCGCAATGCCGGAGCATTTAAGAAACAGATAGTTTGCAAATCGCTGTTTTTCCCTGGTCAGGTTCTGAATGGTATCAAATCTGGATCGGGTGAGCGTTTTGAGTGCCTGATAGCGATAGTCGTCCATATAGACCTCCTTGGCAATTCTGCCGAAACGGAGATGGTCGGCAATCACAAAGGCATCCACCCAGTCATTCTTTGGCAGGTCAGGATAGGCTTCCTTGAACTTTCGAACCTGCTTTGGGTTCAGAACATGGATTTTCCTCTGAAATCGGCCTAAGCTGCCATCCTCACGGAGTGCATAGACAAGACTGTCCCCGTAGATAGAGGTAGCCTCCAGGCCGATCACCACATCGTTGAGCTGAACAGAGTCCAGTGCCGACACAATTCTCTCTGAGAGTATTTTAGCACCGCCAAGGTTGTTTTGCACGGAGAAGCTGGAGTGCTTGCTGCCGTCCGGCTTCATCAGATAGGCAACATTATTCTTGCTGCTCACATCAATGCCAACGAATAATGGATTCATAATTTTCATCTCCCCACATGGAGATTTCAGGTCAGCAGGCTTTGAGATACCCATGATAACCGGAGCATCCGCAACCTCGCGTATCAGAATCATTCCAGAACCAGCCAATGCGATAGCCCTCACTGCTGAAAGGGCGGCCTGCATTCTGGCAAACAGCCAATGAGTTTGCAGCTAACTTCCGGCTCAGGAGAACGGACTCCGCTTGAAGCAGCCTTACGGCTCAACCGGGAGAATAAGAGCTTGACCCTGCTGCCCTACAGCTATTGTATCACGGGCACCTCAAAGCCTGCTGCTACTAAAATTATTAATTTTGAAACTATTATACGAGGGAGAATAGTCTATGAAAGATAGAGAAAACCCGTCTCGTGCACCACCATGGAGGAATCAATATGAGTATCGAAACCATTGTACTATGCTGCATTATCGTAGGAAACACGCTCATGCAGGTCGGTGAAATGCCGCCGACATCACCGAAAAGCGTTTATGATGAACCGGCAGCCGAAGAAGATTTTGGCGCACAGGAAGATGACATGATTGCACTTATCAATGCGGAGCGAGAAAGTGCTGGTCTGCCTCCAGTGCAGGAAAATACTGCATTGAATGAAATGGCACAGGTTCGCCTGCAGGAGATCATGGTATCGTTTTCTCACGAGCGTCCAGATGATAAAACAAAGGCCGAGCTGATGGAAGATGTGGGCATCTGTCCGGAGAACTACATGGCCGAGAACATTCTCAGCGGCACCGTAGCTTCGACACCGCAGACGATGATGCATACTTTTATGACATCGGAACCGCACCGTGCATGGATCATCAGCGAGGAAGTCAATGCAGTCGGTATAGCAATCGGTCGAAACGAGCACAACCAAATATTTGCGGTTCAGACATTCGGTGATTTTAATTGAATATCTGAACAAACCAACGAGAGATCATGAACACATGACCTCTCGTTTTATTTTTCAAAGAAACAGGTGAGAATATGAAAAACCTTGCAAAACGCATGATAGCTACTGCACTGTCAGCCGCAACTCTGCTGTCCAGTATGGCAATCGTGCCGACCGCAGGAGCGGCAGACAAAGATAACAAAGCATCCGCTATCGAAATCAAGGTCGGTGAAACCTATAACATCTGGGATTCCGGAACACAAAAGGCATGGTTCCGCCAGAATAACTCGCCGCGCAATGTATGGCCGATGTACACGAAGGCCAGCGACGGCACAACGATTCGTGCGTATTGTGCTGATCACACCAAGACGAATCCGGGCAGCTCTGGCAAGCCGTATACTGTTACCGGTAAAGTCACAGATATGCACGTCTATGGTGTAGCCACAAAAACCGATTCCCGCATGACACTCAATGAGTTCATTAGTTGGGCGAAGGCACCCATCAATGCAAGCAATTTCACTTCAAACATGTATTTCAGCGCCTCACAGGCTGCAATCTGGGTGGCTTTAGGTGATGCACAGATTGCTGCAAACAGCAATTACGGTGTGAGTTACTCCAGTTCTACATCGCTGGGTTATCGCGCGTCTGGTAAAACGCTCAGCGCTTCCAACACGTCTGAGGCATTGACATTGTATGCGGCGATTAAAATGCTCGAGTATGGCAATACCTTTTACGCCGGTTGGGGCCCGAGCGGTTTGAACCATGCACCGTGGACCGCATGTACCATTAACTATACGCCTGGCAGCAGCACATATAACGACTCCAATGCGAAGTCTGGTACCATCAACCTGACAGATGGTATTATCAGCTCCGGAATCTTTTCAGAAAAGCGGATTGACGGTCAGAACTACATGGTGCTGCCGATGGCTGCTGCATCCGCTACCTTTGTACGAGGTAATAAAATCACACTGACAGCATCGAATCTGCCGACAGGTGCCTTTTTAATGGATTCGACCAGAACCAAGAGCACCAACGGTACATTGACGCTGACCAATGTGAAAAGCGATAAAACGCTGTATAAAAACGCCAACAATATGGCATACGGCGAAACTTTTCTTCTGTGCATTCCCAAAGAAGTTGCAGAGAAAATGGATGCCGCCAACAGCAAGTTGCAAACCGTTATCACAGCAAGTATGAATGTTGACCGCTACGATGTGTTTGTTGCTTCAACGAATGCCAGCGGCGTGCAACCGGTCATTATGGTTGAGCCTGCGGTCAAGAGTTCTACTGCGAAATTAACTTTCACTGCACAGGAAGTGCCTAAAGGGACTACTCGCCTGCGTATTGTGAAAACCGATGAAGCCGGTGCAGGACTAGAAGGCTGTACTTTTGAGTTAACCTATCCCGGCCTGAGCAAGCCGCTGACCGGAACATCCTCGGCATCCGGCGAAATCATTTTTGTGGATTTGCCGCTGAACACAAATGTAACGCTCAAAGAAACGTCTGCACCGGAAGGCTATACGCTCCTGCCTGCCAAGACGATTAACACTGGCTCTGAGGGTGGCAAGACTCTTGAACTGCAGCTTGCAAACAGCACGGACCACACTTTTAAGATTCACAAGATTTCTTCGGCGGATGGTTGTAACCTCATGGGAGCTGTTTTTGAGGTCAAAGGCATTGACAACGATTATCGGCATTCCTATACAACAGATGCTCTGGGTGAGATCATCATTCAGGGTCGTGATTTGCCGAAAGGCTCTTTTGAATGTTATGAGGTGTCCGCACCGGAGGGGTACGTTACCGATGGCAGCGATATTCAAACCTTCCAATGGAACAACACCAAAGATATCGAATTAACTTTCCGTAACGCTCCTCAGCCGGCCATTCAGATCTATAAATACGACAAAGAAAGCAAAATGCCCATTGCAGGTGTAACTTTTGAGGTACGTCGTGATGGGCAAACGATCGCAACGCTGAAAACAGATGTGAATGGATATGCTCGGATTAATAATTTGCCCAAAGGTTTTTATCAGGTCGTTGAAACCGAAGCGGCCTCCGGTTACCTGAAAGATGAGCAGGTACACGAAGTTTATATCGATCCTTCGGCCGATCCTACTCAAATTGTGCGCGAAATTAACATTTCAAACACCAAAAAATTAGCAATCCGCATCGTTAAAATTGATCGAGAAACTAAGGTGCCGTTGAAGGACTGGAAGTTTGACGTATATTTTAATGACAGTCACTTGACCAGTGTGACAACCGACAGCAACGGCGAAGCAATGGTCGAGGACCTGCAGCCTGGCACTTATCGGATTAAAGAATCGGGCGGTGATACTACACACTATAATATGGATGCACCGGAGCAAACAGTAGAACTCATTAAAGATCAGGCCGAAATTCCCACATTGACATTTTCTAACACAGTCAAAAAGCATTTCGGTCTGCTCAAAATAGATGCAGAAACACATCGTCCGATTTCTGGTGTCACCTTTGAAGTTTGGAAAGATGGACGCTTGCTCGGCAATTATACTACGGATGATTCAGGCCGAATTTGGCTGCCCTATGCCGAACCGGGCACTTATCAGGTACGGGAAACGGTGACAGATCCCAAGTACGTTTTGAACGAAAAGACCTTTACCGTTGAAAATGATTCAGAGCAGCCTACCTTCTTCACAATTCCCAACACGATGAAAAAAGATGTGACGGTAACCAAAATCGACAAAGATACTGGTAAACCGATGCAGGGCGTCGTATTTGAGGCTTTTCGTGACGGCAAATCGATTGGATTCTATACGACCGGACCGGATGGCAAATTCACGCTTCCTTATGCAGACAATGGCACTTATATATTTTACGAGCGCCACACGTTGGCAGGATACACGTTGAGCGAGGAACCTATTATCATAGAGCATACGACAGACGGCAATACTGATATCATCATTGATAACACGGTCCAGAAAGATTTTACCGTAGTCAAGGTAGACAGCCAGCGCAAGAAATCGATTGCAGGTGTAACCTTCTCGATTTGGCGAGATAATGTCCTGTTGGGCGACTATCAGACCGACAGTGACGGCAAAATCACTATCAGCAAGGCACCTGCCGGCACTTACCGAGTCCAAGAAAAATCCACTTTGCAGGAGTACATCCTCAATGATAAGCCGTTTGAGATTGAGCATACCACTGAGAAACCGACAACGGTTACGATTGAAAATACGCGCAAACCCGGTTTACTCATCAAAAAAATTGATGCACAAAGCCATAAGCCTCTGCAAGGTGCCGTTTTCCGAATTACACGTGGAGATGGTTCTATCGTTCGAGAAGATGCGGTAACTGATAGTGATGGCGCTATTTTTCTCCCGGAGTTGGAGGAAAACACTTATGTCATTTCTGAGGTGAAAGCGCCGGATTCTTACCAGCTTGACAGTACGCCCAAAACGGTGCAGCTTCGTGCTGGCGAAACCTATGAAGTGACTTTTACCAATACGCGTGTTTACGGCCTGCAAATCGTCAAGACCATCAAGGGCACGAACAATCCGCTAAGCGGCTGCGTGTTCCAAGTTGCCAAGGCAAACGGTGAAATTATCGGCAAATACACCACCAATTCTGCCGGTCTGGCGACAGTCAGCGGTCTGGAGGACGGCGTTTACGTTGTCGCAGAACTTTCCTGCCCGGAGGCCTACCGGCTGGACAGCACACCGCAGAACGTCATTGTCAAAGCCGGTGAACTGGCGACCGTTGAATTTCAGAACGAAAAGCTGGCAAGTATCCGCATTAAGAAAATTGACGCGGTAACGAAGAAAGGCATTTATGGCGTTCGTTTCCTCGTAAAAGATGAAGCAAACAATCTCATTGGTGAATATTCCACCGATCAGGACGGCTATATCGAACTGCGCGACATTCTGACGGACGGAAAGAGCGAAATCAAACTGAAAGTCGAGGAAATCGCAGCGGCGCAGGGCTATGTGCTGGACAGCACGATTCGCACACTGCGTATTCGCCGAGGCGAAACGACCGAACTGGTCGTGGAAAATACGCCTGTTCTCGGACAAATTCAGGTGGTAAAGAAATCCTCGCAGGATAATCCGGTCACCAATCAGCTCAAAGGCAGTCTGCTGCAAGGCGCGGTGTTTGAAATTGAGAACGCGGAAACCGGACGTGTTATTGATACAATTACCACAGATTCCAGAGGTATTGCAGCCTCCAATCCGCTGCCTCTGGGCCGGTACTTCGTACGGGAATCCAAGGCTCCGCGTTTTTATCAGCTGAATACGCAAAAGGCCGAAGTGAAACTGAAAGTTGAGGGCGATGTGGTCCGTATTGAGATGTACGATGACCCGGCAATCATCAAGACCAACATTAAGAAAACAGGTAATTATACCGTGGATGCGGGCGATAATATGCGTTACGACATCACAAATGTTGCAAATCAGTCCAATGTTCCGCTGAATAATTTCTTCTGGCACGACCGTATCCCGACAGATGCGGTTCGCGTAGGCACAATCACAACCGGCACTTACAATGCGCGCGTCTGGTACAAGATCACCTATAAGACTAATAAAAACGGATACCGCACCCTTGCGGACAACCTGCTTTCCACCAACCGTTACTCATTCAAGGTAGATTCCGGTTCGCTCAAACTGGCGATCGGTGAGTATGTGACGGATATCCGCTACGAGTTCGGAACTGTGCCTGCAGGATTTAAGATGACTGAAAAGGCAACGGTTTACGTTTATGTGCCGTCCTATATGGGTAATGGATACAACATTACCAATCGCGTAGACTGCGGCGGTTCGTATCAGGGTGAATGGGATAGCTCTACGAGCGCCTGGGTGACTAAGATTCACCGCACGCCGATTTATCCGCTTCCTACATTGCCGAAAACGGGCTACTAATCACAGAAACGAGGGATATTTATGATGAAAAAAAGATTGCAGTGGCTGATGATGCCACTTCTTGCCGCACTGCTTGTCAGTGCGGCAGGTGCAGCAGAAGCTGGTACGGAACAGGTGTTGCTTGATGGAGATCAGGCTGTTTTTACGCCGGTCAGCGTAGAACCGATTGAGATCAACGGTGTTCCGAACTTATCCAAGACATATGAAATGCCGCCGGACTTTGATCCGGCAGCACTCAAAGAGCAGCCTTTTGAACAGGATGGCTATTGGTATCGCTATGAGCGCATGGATAAGACTGTGCACCACAAAACGGAAACGCAGGATGCAGAGGATACGGTAACACTTGATGCTCCATCTACTGATTTATCCGCTGTTATCGACAAATTTCCGGTAACAAAGTCATATATCAAGGATGGTTATATCGGTGATTTGACACTGGATCTGCAGAGCATCAAAGTAGAGGCAACCGGATACAAAACAGTGACGGACAGCCATCCGCACAGTATAACCAAAACGTATGAACTGCCGTATAACGATCGCTCGCTGGTACCGGAATCGGTACAGGCTGATGGATTAAGCCTGCCGCGCACCAGTTTAAGCTGGTCACCGACTGCCAATGTCTCGGATTCTGATGTGCCGGATAGCTGGACAGCAACAGCGGTGTACAGTAAAACAACCTATACCAGCCGTCAGGTGGCGACCGGCTATCGGGCCAGTGCAGTGTACCGTGGTACACTCAGCAAAACCAGTGTAGATCATGTGACATATACAGTTATTTACATTGGCAGTAAGCTGCCTATCCTGCCGTTTCTTGATCCGGATGTGACGATTTCACAGATTATGATCGTCTGCGGAGCGGCTGCCTTACTGCTGCTGTTGCTAATTCTCTGGGTGATTCGATACATTCTCTGGCATACGGCGCGCGTTTATGTGTATAACGAGGAACGCCGTATCCACGATGTCGTGAGCCGCCAGTTTGTGCGGGTCCGAACACCGAGAATACGGCTGAGTGCGCTGCAAGGCCATGCAGAAACGGAATATACCGTTATCCTGCGTCGCAAGCTGGCAAAGCGTCTGATAGGGCGTGATATTGCCATAGAAACCGGCGGCGAGGCACAGCATCATGTGGTTGAAGCGTTTGTGGGGAGCGATTATGCGTTTGGAGTGCAAATTTGAATATAAGGAGTAATTTACATGAATACAAGGATTCGATTTTTTGTAGGACCACTGAGTTTGGCGCTGCTGATTTCTCCGGCATCGGCGTTGGAGTATCACTACACAGCCGACCTTTATCCGAATCATTTCTACACTTCAACATCCTCCAATCGGGCGTTGGATATTGATAGTGCAGACGATTCAGGTGGAGCATCCATTATCATCTCGTCGGACAGCATGAGCACCAAGGCAGACAGCTCAACACCGCGTGAAGGTTCGCCGGTGATTCCTGTTGGTTCGTACATAGATCAGTGGGGGGATGCTGTGGAACAGCAGATCAATACAGATGAAAAGCTAAACGGCCTGGAAGGTATCTCGTTCAATCGGCTTGAGGGAGTAACTGTGAACAGCGGTAATTACACCGCGCAGACACAGCTTGTTACCACTAACGGTCACTTTGGCGCAGTGTCCATCGGCAACCGCAAGCTGTTCGCCTATGTTTACCCCGGTGCAACTTATGAAAGTATGCGAAAAGGTGCAGGCCATGTAGACGGTACATCCACATGGAATGGCAATGTTGCCCTCTGCGGACACAATCGTGGTTCATGGCCGTATTTCGGTACGCTGAAGAACGTGCAGGTCGGCGATGTCATTACTTACCGGACCTCTCTCGGCGTGAGAACCTATCGAGTTATCTCAGCAGGACGTATTCTCGCAACTAATACTGCGGTTCTTAATCCTACATCAGATAACCGAATCACGCTGCTGACCTGTATTGCTAACGAGCCAGCTTACAGGCTGTGTGTGATTGGTAAAGAAATTAAATAGGTAGGCCAATCATTTGTTTAGTTTACGGTTTTGCATTGGGCAATAACGTGCTGTGCACGGCTAACAATTTCCTGCCGCCAGTTTTGCTGCAGTGAAAGCGCATTAGTTGCTTTGCGAACGATCTGTTGAGCCTCTGTTTTCAGTTTGGCAGATCGTTCTCCGCTTTGTAAACGATTCTCTAATGTTTCCAGCTGGATTACCAAGCGAGAAACATTCAGTTCAAGTGTCAAAGACATAGTTCTACTCCATTAAAATTCTATCGAAAGGAAATTTTATCATGAATAAAAAGAAAATCATCAACTATTTGCAGCTTATGCAGCGCGTATTTTTTGTATATCGCATTGCGCTGGTGCTGCTTATTCTGGCGGCGCTTTTCATGCCGCACGCAGGCGCTGTTGATGATATGTGGGTCGTTGCCAATCGAATTATCAAGGACGTATACACCAAGATTGCCGGTGTATCCACAGTGCTCGCCGGATTGATGTCCGCTGTCGCAGTCATTGGTGCAAAAATGTCTGGAACGCAGCAGAAGGCCGACCAAGCGTGGGACTGGCTCAAGCGTGTATGGCTCGCATGGATCATTATAAACGGTATCGGCGCATTTATTGCTTATATTCGGCCGTTGTTTACCGGTCTGGCAACTCTAGAGTAGTAATTTAATAAAGCTGTTTCGGATAATTTGTTCGTCCATCAACGACACGATAAATAAATACCGTGCTGTCGAGCAGCTTATATACAATAATATAGTTGCCACAAATTAGTTTACGATATTGCCGCATAGCTAAAAACTCATCTGTATGCAGTGGGCCAATCAGCGGTTGTTCTGCTAAAAGAGTAATTTTATCTAGCAACTTATCGGTAATACTTTCCGCTGAATGCGGCCCCACTGCCGACATATGGATATCAGCGATGCGTTCAATATCCTGCCATGCGGGTGTGAGAATACGCACATTATATTTAGGCATTCGTATACTTCTCCTTCAGCATGGCACGAACATCTTCCAACGAGTAAGTTGGGTCGCCATTCAATCGTGAAAACTCAGCTTCCAGAATCGCTGCTCGATGCTGTAAAATCTTTTCGCGATTTTCAAAGGCATCAACACTCATAAAAACCGCATCACCTTCTCCGTTTTTGGTGATGTAAATAGGTTCTTGTGTTTCATGCGCCAAGTTGGATACAGTATTGTAATCAGTTCTCAAAGCAGTAGAAGACTTTATCTTCATACAAAACACCTCCATTTATTCTACTATTATTATACAAGTATTCTATTATTATTACAAGAGGAGGTAATCCTATTCTAGAAAAACTTATCAAAGTCTTATGCGAATGGCTTGCTACCATGTGGTACGAGATGGTGGAGGAAGTACTGAAGCAGCTTATGGTTATGTTAAGTGTGGATTTATCATACTTTTCGCAGCGAGTACCCGTAATTAAGGATATTGCGACAATTTTCCTGGCTGTCGGCTGGGCATTGCTTATCGGCAACTTAGCATATCAAGCACTGCGGTCCATGGTATCCGGTGTAGGCGTTGAGGCCGAAGACCCTACCAGACTGTTCCTACGAACAGCGATGTTCAGTTTTCTGTTGGTATGCAGCAGACAGATTTGCAACATTGGTTTAAATCTGACTTCTGTTATTATGCAACTTCTGCAAGTTCCTAAAGCAGTTTCTTTTACACCATTTAATGAAGATTGTTTCAGCCTATTGCCGAATGCCGGGTGGCTGGTTGTGATCGTGATCAATGTTTATGTGCAGTGGCAGATCATCAAATTTTTTTTCGAAGTCGCAGAACGATATGTCATTTTGTGCGTACTCGTGTACTGTGCACCCATGGCCTTTGCCATGGGCGGTTCAAAAAGCACGGCCGAGATTTTCCGAGGTTGGCTGCGTATGTTTGCGTCCATGTGTACGCTGATGGTTTTAAACGTGATGTTTGTCAAAATGCTGCTCTCCGCTATGTCTAATTCGCCTACCGGCATCGCTATCGTACCGTGGGTTATGCTTATTACCGGCATTGTCCGCACTGCGAAAAAGATAGACAGCATCATACTGCGAATCGGACTGAATCCGGCATCGACCGGAGATCCGCTGGGACACCATCATATTCCGGGTATGCTCAGCGCGCTGATGTTCCATCACGCGGCAGAATTTATCAAAAACACCATTTCTAATCCACCGCATGCAACCAATACAATGCAGCCACGCTATTTCGATCCGCTGGCATACGGCATAGATCGGCAGGTCACTACCGGACGTGTCGCCGAGATCGGTGCACCGTCTGGAGCCAGTACGCAGACAGCATCCGCTGAGAACAACAATAACGCTGATAGCACCACAAATGTCAGTCGTTCGTCCGGAACTATGCCGCAGCGCACAGCATCGGTTCATGCACCGCACCAATATGCGGATATCAGCATCGACGCAGATGATTTCATTGACGGCGAAAGCGTTTCGCATGTAAGCAGTACAACTCCTGCGGTTTCTTCTCGCGTTTCGCCTATTGCGCCGCATGTTCCGCTGCTTCCGCATAATTTTGCTGAAACCAAGCCGCCAATCTCTCCGCAGACTGGGCGGCCGCCTATTACACCGCAGACACAGCAAGCAAATAACAAAATGCAGACTACACAGAATGGTCCGCAAAATATTGTACAAAATGCCAATGCGCAGAACGCCAATGCGCAGAACGCAGTAGACACTCATCTTACGGAACACGGTATGGAGCAAAACACTTCGCTTCAGCCCCAAACGATTGAGCACAATACGCAAACGGAGAAAAGCAGCGGTACGCACGGACAACAGTCCGGTCGAATCAGTCCGGTTACACCGCCGCGTCCTGTAATGACTCGTGAGACATCGAAAGCAGAGCATGCTACAGCAGAACATACTTCCGCACAAGTACACTCCAGCTGTGGGCAGAAAACTGTAAATCATGTACAGAATCAGGCAACTACCAAGTCGGCACCTATTATGCCGAATGCATCGCAGAACAGCCATACCACAAGTACACCGGTACCTGTTCAAGCACCGCGAAATACCGTTCCTGCTTCTGATCATATTGTCACTCCTGCAGCGGCACCGAAGAACGTTTCTCCGGCCAATCAGGAGCATACACATTCGCGCACACCAGTACAAACAACGAAACCGGATACAACCTCGCAGCGTACACCTGCACGCATAGTAAAACCGGATGTGATACCGCAGCGTAATCGAGGCGTTTCTGCTGCTGTAAGACCGGATATTTCTCCTGTTGCGGCACAGAATCCTACGGTTAAGCCTCAGCAGAACCGCAGCAAATCACGCAATCCAACCTCTCCGGTTTCGCCTGCATCTCAACCGCATACACTGCGCCGTACTGCAGAGCCGGTCAAACGCAAAGATGTGATGCCCAGAAACGGAGGTAACCGCAATGCAAGACGAAAACGCAAGCCGTAAACAGGCATTCTTGTCTGCTGCACGAATCGCACAGTCGGCAATGAACGGAGGTCTGCATGGTGCCGCTGTTGCGACGGCCGTCGAAGCTGGAAAACGGCTTGTAAAGCCTGTACTCGCCGCTTCTGCTGTCCTGTTCGGGATACCGTTGTTATTTCTGATGGGGATACCGTGCAATCTGTTTGACGCACCCAGTGTGAAATCTGCTGATATTCAGGAAATGACCATACAAGCCCAGAACCTAAACGCCTCGTGGAAACGGCAGCGTTCACTGGAACAGCAGGCGGTAGATTTGTTCGTATCACTTCTGCCGGAAAACATCGGTTTCCTGTCTATCGAAACACGCCTTGGCAACACCAACGACTACTGGCAGATAGCGATTACATCGGTTTTGAACGAACAGAATGTTGCCTTACTGAATGAGGATAAAATCGTTCAGACCATGAAAGACAAAATGCAGTATAAGCTCGAACCCAAGTACAAGGATGGCAAGCTGGTCGGGTACATACTCGTGATTTACGATATGACACCGGATGAGCTTATGGACAAGCTGGGATTCGACGATCAGCAGAAAACTTGGACCGGACTTATCGCAGATACGATTTCGGACAGTGACTACTCTGCGCCGGTTGGTTCGTCAGACAATTCAGCCGATGCAGATTTGTCAGACATCGTGTTTACCGGCCGCGGCAACTCCAAAGACGTGGTGTATTTCAGCCAGTATGACAGCCGCTGGGGCAGTCTAATGTACGGCAAAACCAACACTATTGCCGGTGCAGGCTGCGGCCCGAGCTCACTTGCAATCTGTATTTCTACATTAACCAACAAGACGGTTACACCGCCGGAGGTATGCGAGTGGTCGGTCAAGACCGGTCACCGCTGTGAAGGTTCGGGCAGCTACCACAGCCTGATTCCGGATGGTGCTGCCCATTGGGGCGTGCCTTGCCGCGGTATCGGTCAGAGTAAAAAAGAGCTCGTAAAGGCACTACAGGACGGTAAATTGGTCATTGCGATTATGAGCCGTGGGCATTTTACCCGCGGCGGACATTTTATCGTATTGCGCGGTATCACCAGTCAAGGCAAAATTTTGGTCGCAGACTGCGCCAGCTACGAGCGCAGTCAAAAGGAGTGGGATATTAACATATTTCTGAATGAATGCAACAAGGGCGCCGCTTCCGGCGGACCTTTCTGGGTATTGGGATAGGAGGAAGAAGTGAACGAAGACTATTACAATTGACAAGTGCTGAGATTTCGTGCATTTCGGATGAAATGTCGAATTTCACTGGCAGAATTATCTCAGGCAAGCGGTGTCAGTATGCAGCGCATCAGTCAGATTGAATTGATGGATTGTCCGGTGACACCGCACCTTATCGAACTGCTGACACGCGCACTCGAAATCGTACTTCTGCGTCGGAGCGCCATGGCTGCCGTACACATCGCGGATTATCGTGAGCAACAGGAACATCTTTTTGATGCCATTTCAGAAACCGAGGTGATTACAGATGGATCATGAGGATACCTACTTTATTCCGGCGAATTTCGCCGATGCAGGCCGCGTGTTCGGTATGTTTGAACTGCGCAACTGCATCGAGGCAGTTGTGCTCGCCGCACCTACACTCGGCATCTGTATGCTGATTGCGCATCAGCTTGCGGTATCACTCACCATAAAGCTGGTGATTGCGCTGTGCCTGCTTGTGCCGGTCTGCGGCTTTGCACTGATTGGTATCCGGGACGACTCGCTGAGCCGATACCTGTCTGTATATTTCCGTTGGCGGCGGCACCGCCGAATCATCTTAAACAAAGGAGGAACGATTAAATATGAACATAAAAGACGCGATTTTTGGCGCGCAAAGCCCGCAAAAACTCGCCGCCGCAAGTGATGACCTGCAGGGCAGTCTGCCAATCGCAGATATTGACCGAGGCATCATCTATACAAGGGATGGCGGCCTTGTAGGGCTGCTTGAGGTACTGCCGATGAACTTCTTTCTGCAAAGCACGGCAGAGCGTGTCCGCATTGTCGGAGCACTTGCCGCATGGCTCAAGATCGCACCGAGCAGTGTACAGATTCTCGGCCTTTCGCAGCCGGTCGATGTGGAGCAGTACACACGAAGAATGCATGAGTACGCTGCAGCTGAGACAGATGCAAGCTGTCAGGCCTGCATCGAGGACAATATCGAGCAGGTCCGCGGCATGATTCAGGGTGGTGCCTTCACCACACGCTTTTTCGTGGCGTATCGCTTTGAACCGGATATGGCACCGGCGGCCAAAACACCCGAACAGCGGGCGGATGCGCTTTACCAGATCGCAGACACAGCAAAAGGCTATCTGGCCCGCTGTGGTCTGACCGTTGCGGAACCGCAGTACATAGACAATCAGATGGTGGAAACCGTATTCAGTATGCTATGCAAGCAGACTTCGCGGAATATCAAGTTGCCGGTAGATTTTCGACTGATGATGGAGGATTACTTCGGTATCCCGACCGAAAGCGATTCGGAAGATGACGAGGAACCGACCAACTTTACAGAGGAAGCTGCCGAGATTCCGCACAAGAAAAAACGCCGGAAGAAACGCAGGAAAGCTAAGAAGAACAAACAGACAGCAGATCAATCAGACGGCATCACGCGCGTAATGGATCTTATTTGTCCGTCTGCCATTGATATGACGCACCGCGATTATCTGGTGATAGACGGTGTATGCCACGCCTATCTCTATATTGCCGGTTACGGTTATCAGAGTCTTGTACGCGGCGGCTGGCTGGCGGCGCTCGTCGGTATGGGTGACGGCATTTCGCTTTCTACTACTCTGTTGCGCCGTCCACGCGAGAAAATATTGCCTAAGGTTGCCAATTCGACCATTTGGAGTCGCAGCCGTATGCGCGATGTAGATGACACCCGTGCAGACTACGAGCAGATGGGCAGTGCAATCTATGCAGGGCAATACATCAAGCAGCAGATGAATACGGCCAACGAAGATTATTACGATATGTACACGCTGATCGAGGTTACGGCTGCAACACCGGAACTTCTGCATACCCGCCTTGCAGAAGTAGAGCGTCTTTGCTCGTCACAGGACATTATCTGTAAGCGATGCGATTACGTGGAGGAACAGGCATTTCACTCGTTTCTGCCGGTCGTATCGCTTGCACCGGAGATTGCACGCAAAGCGAGAAGAAATACGCTGCTCTCCGGTGCGGCCGGTGCGTTTCCATTTTATTCGATGGAGCTTTGTGAGCAGAACGGTATCCTGATCGGCGAGGACTTACGCAACCATGCAGTCTGTATGCTGGATATTTTCGACGGCAACCGATACAGCAACTCCAACATGACGGTCCTCGGTATGTCTGGCGCTGGTAAAACCTATCTGCTGCAGCTCATTGCCATGCGTTACCGTCAGCAGAGCAAGCAGGTTTTCCTGATTGCGCCGTACAAAGGCTACGAGTACCGTGCGGCGTGTGAGGCTATCGGCGGTCTGTACATCAAACTCGCACCGTCCTCTACGGATTGCATCAACTTTTTGGAGATTCGCCGCCGCACACTGGATGTCAACGCTGAATTGACCCGTACGCGCACTCGTGAAGATTCGCTACTGGCAGATAAGATCAGCCGTCTGCATATCTATTTTTCACTGCTGCGGCGCGGGCTGACCGAGGACGAGAAAAGCCGTCTGGATGTGGAACTCATGCGGTTGTATGAGCGTTTCGGTATTACCCGCGATAATGACAGTCTGTACGATGAGTATGGCAACCTAAAGCCGCAGCCGACACCGGCAGATTTCTATGAATTGCTGAACGAGCGAGAGGAAAGCAAGTCACTTGCCGGTATTCTCAGCCGTTTCGTGACCGGTTCGGCGGCAAATCTCGGCGGCATGACCAACATTGATATGAATAACAAGTATATCGTACTGGATATTTCGGAAATCGGCAAGGAACTGCTGCCGTTTGGCACGCTTCTGGCGGCGGACATCTGTCTGGATTACTGTCGAATATCCCGTGCGGAGAATAAGGTCGTTATCCTTGATGAGGTCTGGTCACTGATTGGTGCAGGCTCCAATGCACAGGCGGCAGAATTTGTGCTGGAGCTGTTCAAGACGGTTCGCGGCTACGGTGCATCTGCCATTGCCGCCTCGCAGGATTTGGAGGATTTCTTTGCCCTCGAAAACGGTAAGTTTGGCAAGGCACTGCTCAACAACAGCCGTATCAAATTTGCGTTGATGACCGAGCCGGAGGAGGCGATGCTCATTCAGCAGCATTACCACCTCACGGATGAGGAGATGCAGATGCACGCCAATTTCACACGCGGACAAGCACTGCTCTGTGCAGGCCGCAACCGTTTGGGCGTGCAGATTATCGCATCGCCGCGCGAGCATGAACTGATTACCACTGATCCGCGTGACATTGCCCGCATTCGTCAGCGTCAGCATATTGAAGAAGCACGCCGCCGAAAACGGTCGAAGAAAGAGATCCGGAATGAAGATGATTGATGTACCGTTTAGTAAAGATCTGGAGAAACTGGTACAGCTCTCCGAGAAGTTCAAACAAATCACTAATGAATACGAGCGCAGCCGCTTGGCGAATGAACAGCTTTGCCTGTTGGAAAACGTGACACTGGCAGCACGCCGCTATTGCAGTGCATTTCTCAAGCCGACTGGTCATCGTCGCGCACAGCATATTCTTCCGTACTGTACAGAGGAAGCCTGCTCTGTGCAGGTCACGCATGAGGGATGGACTCATATCCGGTTGAATACTTTGTTGCTCAGTAATCGCCAGCGCGTAACCGGATATATTGAAAGCACGCTGCTGCAAGTGCTGCATGAGCACCGTGTTGGAGGTGGAAATCTGCCGTGGTATGAACGTGCCTTTGTAGTCATTACAGAGCATATCGACAAGCGCTGTTCCGACCGCACGTTTGACCCCGATAACAAGGAATGGAAGTGTATTCTGAATGCGCTCAAGGGCGTTCTATTCGAGGACGACAACAGCCAGACCGTCAGCCTGATCTTGGACAGTGTGCCCGATGGAAAGGGCTTTACCGAGATCACTGTGGTGCCTTATTTTGAGGTGAAAAAGTCGTGGATAGCGCGGTAAAAACGCTATTAAACTCCAGCGGTATTACCGCCGGAGTTTAATAGAAAAATAAAACGGTATTTTGTTAGAGCATTCTGGATGTAAATGTCATATATGACATTTATAAAAGGATAAATGTTCTAAAAATGCAAAAAACGATATTGCAATTACCGCGGCTAGGTAAGGTGGTGCGGTAATTTTAGAAGCGGAGGCGATGATTTGCAAACAAAAACTATGCTGCCTGTTATGAGGTTGATAGGCTGGTGTAAGAATATTGATTGCGAAACCGCGTATCGGTTTCGCCGCATTTTCCGCCCGTCAGTTATGCAGGCACTGGTCACGAAAAAGTATTTGCGGCCATACTCTGAAAGCTATGGCTGGCGGCTGACACCGGCTGGTTATGAGTGGCTTACTCTGCAGGGATTCTCCATGCAGGCTGACCAGCATACACAGCGCGTCAATCGCAGATTTGAAAACGCAGAAGTGATACTTACCATGTATGCCTCCAGCATTGACCCGTTTGCGGATGAGGTTCCCGCATTGCGTGAGCATGACGGTTATCTTCCTGCATCGGCACTGCGGGCAAAAGAGGGGCAGCATCCGCTGGGCAGTAATCTCGTGGCCGGATTTCTTCGCCTTGATAACACGCTGTTTGCCGTGCATTATCCGAAATCAGCACAGAGAGTTGTCATTCAGCGAGAGATAGACTGTGCACAATCGTTCATGCTGGGATGTGGATGTACCGAGCAGGCATATTTCCTGTGCGGCAGCAGTTACGCTGACATTTACCGTGCACTGCTGGACGATCAGCCCTTGCAGAACAGCAAGAGAGTCAGATATGCACAGTTCTATCAGCAGATCAGCCCGGCATACTTACTGCCGTGTAACAAGGATGGTGTCTTACAGCTCCGCTTGATGAAGCTGCCGCAGTATCGCGCGCGGCTGGCGCGTATGCTGGGTGCACCGGTTACCGCACCGCAATTAGCCGACTGTGATTTCTTTAGTACAGTCTTTCAAATTCCTGCTCGTGTGGTAGCGGATATGGAGCTGCGGCAGGTGTTTCGCGCGGCACAACAGGCACGAGCCGCAGGCTATCACGGTTTACTGCTTGCCGCATTTGAAAGTCAGAAGCGCTTTCTGTCGCAGATATTTCCGCCGCCGTTCTTCCACATCGCGGTAATCGACGAGCAGGCGCTCTGTATCCTCGAAATGGGTGCAGACCTATGACACCGCTATCGGAATACATCGCCAAACTGGAAGAGCGATGTCGGAAACGATTGGCACGTTGGAAAGCGAAGCACAATGCGGACTGGCGACTATATGCAGCACTCGGCGGCATGGGCTGGTACTTTTATGGCATGATCGTTAATTCCGTACGGCTCGGCATTCAGCAGTCTATGGATGCGAACAGCAATGTCACAAGCATCTGGGTCGTGAACCCAATCCGCAACTTTATCGCACCGTTCACACTCACCGGTCTTGGCATTACTGCTGCCATTATCGTTCTGGCGTGTCTGCTGACACGAAAAGGTTATAACTGGCTGTCCGGTTATCATCCGGTCAAGGACAAGCGCGGGTTTGACATTCTGCCGGATGCCACACACGGCAGTTCACGGTTTATGAAACTGGACGAAATGAAAGCTGTTTTGGAAGTCGGCAAGCTGCCTGACCTTACCGGTACTGTATACGGCAAACACCGTGATGACCCGTTGGACGACAACCGTTTCTCGCAGTACATCGCCTCCAGCAGCAAAAGCGGCCTTGCCGGAAATATGCTAACCATCGGCGCACCGGGTACGGGCAAAAGCTGGGGATTCGTTCGGCCGCTCATCTTCCAGTGTGTCAAGCGAAAAGAGAGCATGATACTGACCGACCCGAAAGCCGAACTGTATGAAAGCACCGCCGGTTATCTTGAAGATATGGGTTATGAGGTTCGCGTATTCAATCTCTTGGACATGGAGCACTCCGACCATTGGAACTGCATCGGTGAAGCCGATTACGATGAACGTCTGATACCGATTATTGCATCTACCATCATCAATAACACCTCGAACGAAAAAGAAGCCGGTGACTTTTGGTCTAAATCCGAACTGAATTTGCTAACGGCACTGCTGTATTATGTCCAGCACGATACAGACGGTGCAGGCCATCGACTGCCGCTGTCCCAACGTCGGCTTGGACGGATACTTTCTCTTTTGACGGAGAACGGCCTTTCTAAGATTGACCGCGAGATCAATCTTCTGCCTGCCGGCCATCCAGCGAAAGGTCCGTACGGTCTGTTCCTGCAGGCCAAAGAGAATCTGCGCGGCAATATTGTGATCGGACTTGGCAACCGTCTGAACGTCTTCCAGGACAAGTTGGTGGATGCCCTTACCGCAGACAGTTCCATTGACCTGACACTGCCCGGACACAAGCCTTGTGCATACTTCTGCATTTTGTCTGCACAGGACAGCACCTACGCTTTCCTGTCCTCACTGTTCTTCACCATGATTTTCTCACGTCTGGAGCAATACGCGCGGCGCGAAACAGAGGACGGCAAGCTGCCGGTACCGGTGAATTTTGTACTGGACGAGTTCCCGTCCATCGGCAAATTGGGCGATTTCAAGCGTTCCATCGCGTTTACGCGCGGTTTCCGCATGAACTGCATTGTCATTGTTCAGTCCATCGCACAGCTTGCAGATATGTACCCGCGCCACGAGTGGGAGGAGATCGCAGCTTGCTGTGATGCAACGATTTGTCTTGGCGTGAATGACCTCACAAGCGCAAAGTTTGTGAGTGACAAATGTGGTATGACAACAATCCGTGTCACCAACAACCAGCAGCCGCAGACACCGCTTTTTTCGCCGGTTGCGAACCTGTCCCGCCCGTACTCACAAACACGCAGTAATACCCAACGTGCTCTTATGCAGCCGGATGAGGTGCTGCGTCTGGATAATGCCAAAAGTATTGTTATGCTCCGCGGACAGTTTCCGATGCTGTTATATAAGGTAACACCGCCGGAGTTTGCAGATTTCAAGAAACTGCGGCCGGTGTCTATCACAGACTATCATAGCCATACAGAGTCAGCTGAAACGTTCAATGAAGAAAAAGTGCCTGAGCCGCAGCAAGCGGAACCGATAAAACAAACGCCTGCAGCACGAGCGACCTATCCGGAACTGCTGCACTTGGATGAGGAGGATTGCGCGACGTCGTATTTGTTCACAAATGAACGTTTTCAAGAGATACAAAATGAACTGGAAAAAGGAGATAAAGAGCCATGAATCAGCAAACCAATGAAAACCGCCCATCCTTCGAGCTGATGAAACTGAACAATGTTATATCGTACTACCATATGCAGATGCCGCGCTGGCTGTTCAGCGACAGCGGCTATTCAGATATGACGCTTGAGAGCAAGGTAGCGTACACGTTCCTGCTCAATCGATTTCAGCTTTCGCGCCGTAATAGCTGGATCAATCGTTACGGCGAGGTATATGTGATCTATACCCGTGAGGACTTGGCTCAGGAAATGCAGATTTCGTACAAGAAAGCCATTGCATGTTTCAAGGAGTTGACAGAAAAACACTTGGTCTGGGAACAGCGGCAAGGCCGCGGTCTGCCGAACCGCATCTACCTCGCCGAAGTGCAATTCAGCGAAAAAGCGGCATTTTCGTATGACTGTGCACCGTTCTCAGCCGCAGATGAAAGCAGACCTGCCGAAATGGCAGGTCTGGAAAATGAACCGGTTACAGAAGAAAGTGAAGAAATATCTGTGGAAACCGAAGAAAACGATGTACCGATGGCTGAAAACGATACGGAAGAATCTGATCGGTCTGAACAAGACCTGCCGGAATCGCAGTTCAAGACATGCCAAAATGGCACTTCTAGAAGTGCCAAATCTGCAGGTCTAGACATGCAGAATCGGCACACAAGTAATAAAGAGATAAGAAATACAGAGAAGAGTTATACTGAGGGAGATTCGTTTGTCGGTCGAACGCGCGAGAAAGCCGAGTTGCAGGAAATCGAGCGCCGAGCAGAGCTTCACGCATTTGCCGATGACGAACGAGCCTTGCTGCATGACTGCTTGTACTGGCTGTACTACTGCGACGGGCTTCGTATCGGCATTTGCACCTATCCGCAGGATTACGTGAGGGAGAAACTGTGGCGGCTGGATTTCGAGATTGCAGAAAATGCATTGGCTCGCATGAAAGCCAACGAAAACGAGATTCGCAAGAACTCGCTGGTATACACGGCTAAAATCCTGTTCAGCTGCATTGTGGAGTACGGCAGCGAAGAAATGCTCGATCCTGTGGTAAATCGGCTGAAACGGAGGTTCGATACATGAGATTCTGGAGCCCGCAGCAGAAATATCTGCTGAAAGTGCTGAATGTCACCGGCTGTATGCGGAAATCGCAGGTGCTGCCGCTGCTGCGCCGGCAGTTTGATATTTCGCCGAATGCGATAGCTCCAATCTGCCGTCAACTGCGGGATGCCGGGTATCTGCGGGAGTTTGATGGCATTATCTCAGCAGTTGGTCCACATTACGAGCGGTTCATTCCGCAGGCATTGGATTTAATCTTTGCCATTTTGCCCCGAGAAACGATTTTATTTCACCGGGAATCTTGCACCGCGCTGTATGCGCTTGGAGAACAGAGCGGCCTGCTGGTTCGGGTATTTTACATCTCGCAAAAACAGGATTTGTTTGCATTGCCGGGCAAAGAAGAGGTTGCGACACAGAAATCTGTAATTACCGTGCTGCTTTTGGATGATGCAGCACAGGCAGCATACATTCCGCCGCACTTTTCTTGCCTGGTGGCCTATCCGGATCACACCGGAAAACTGACATTACAACAGCATGGAGGAAAACAACATGAAACTTGATAACAAAGAACTGCTGGAACGACTTTCGACCTCGCGGCGTGCGTTTAACGCAACTGCGTTTGCCGAGCTTGACCGCAATCTGTCCGATAATGAGCGTGAGGAATGGAATGCGATTTATGCTTCGTTCTCCTCGCGGTCACTGCTGAGGAATACAGTCATCGGTCTGGAAAGTATTCCGTTTCCGACCGACGATAAGCCTGAGCAGGTGCTGACCTGTATGGTAGTCATGCGGCATCTGGTAAAGGTGCTAATCCCGCTGCCGCTGTTCTGGATCGAGCCGACTGGCATCAATCCGAATAGCGTGATCGGCGCGGATGTTGATTATATCATCATTGGCGTAGATCGCGAGGGAGAGTGTGCAATCGCAGCTCGTTCGCTGGCCTTGGAACAGCAGCGGTGGCACGCGAGGAATGTTCAGCATGTTTCCGAAGGCGATGTGGTATCCGCATCTGTGCTGGCCTGCGGCCCAACACGCATTACGGTAACAGCCTGCGGTTTTGATGTGACAATGGGCCAGCAAGCCATGAGCTATACCTATCTTGCGGATATGCGGGAAGAATATCATGCAGGTCAGCAGCTTCAGGCGAAAGTGCTCAGCGTCGGTGAGGATATGCTTGCACTATCTGTTCGTGACGTCGGCACTGACCCGTATGTCAATGCGGAACTGCGGCATCCCGTAGGCTCCAGCCGCATTGCTACCATTTCCAGCAAGTATGCAGGCGGTGTGTTCTGCCGATTGACCGACGGCTGTACGGTGGTCTGCCGGTACGCGCAGCAGTTCAGCGACGACGAGTTCAGAGTAGGGGATAGGGTAGTCGTGCAGATTCGGTCGTTTGTAGATGAGAAACGGTGGCTGCGGGGAAAAATCCGGGCAAGACTTTCTTGAATCAGGAGATTAGTTGCGTGCTTTGTTCGATACTGTAGAGAAGCAAAAAGGCAGTCCTCAACGGACTGCCTTTTGCATTGACCATATTAGATTTGGATTATCTGCGCTTATAGTTCTTGCAGCAGAAACGCCATATACAGCGGAAGCGTGAGAAGTTGGTCGGTGCGGCCCACATTGTAATCTCCCAGCTTAATTGCTTGGCTGACATGGTACTTTTCGGGATGACGCAAAATCGTTTTGGTGCTTTTCGTATTTCCAGTAGATGCTTTGACCTCTACCAGTGTGCATTGACCTTTATAGCGAATCACGAAGTCTACTTCCAAACCGCTGTCTTTATGGAAATAGTATAGTTTTCGTCCCATCTTGCCAAAAATATCGGCGATCAGGTTTTCAAAAATCGCGCCCTTGTAGCCAAAGAGATTGCCTTGGAGAATGTCGTACTGTGTACCATCCTCCAGCATGCTGACAAAAAGACCACAGTCACGCATATACACTTTAAATATATTTTCTTCGGCGTTTCCGTCCAAAGGCAGCTCCGTGATGCTTAGATTGTAGCAGCGGACAATGATACCGGCATCCTCAATCCATTGCAGACTTCCAGAATATTTTGATGCGGTAGAACCTTTTTTGACAACAGCGTATTGAAATTTTTTGTTTTCCTTACTGAGTTGTTTCGGGATAGACTGAAAGCACTCCTTGATCCGTGATTTGTCTTTCTTCTCAGCGTATTTTACCATGTCATCCTCATAAGAGCGGACAATATCGCGTTGGATTTGTAGTACTTCATCCATCTGCTTCGTATCCACAAAAGTCTGCACAACATCCGGCATACCGCCGACAACTACATATTGCAGGAGCAGCTGCTTCATGCGGTTGTGCAATGCCGCTGGAACAGGCGTTTCTTTCTGCAAGCAATTCCTTAACATATCAATCACAGGGACTGCAATCCCATTGGCCCATAGAAATTCTTCAAAATCCAGTGGGTACATATCAATCACTGTTTCCGATCCGACCGGAATGGATTTTGGCTCTTTTCCATATCCTTTTACACCTAGCAGGGAGCCTGTGCCAATTACGTCATAGCGACCATCTATTCGGAAAAATTTCAGCGCGGTCCGGGCCTCGGGGCACTCCTGAATCTCGTCCAAAATTAGGACTGTATTTCCGCTTTCAAATACCGCCTCGCTGCCCAGCAAGGCAGACAGCATCATCACAATCGTGTCTACTTCGAGAGAGCCAGCAAATACAGAGGCATAGTCTGGATTTTCAAAAAAATTCAGATATACGACATTTTTATAGTTTTTCTTTGCAAAATCAAGGACAGAAAATGTCTTTCCGCACTGTCGGCAGCCCTTGATAATCAAGGGTTTGTGATTTTTGGTGTTTTTCCAGTCAATCAGCTTATGCTCAATTTTTCTTTTCAACATGACTGTTTCGCCTCCTTTATTAATTCTAGTATACCCCAAGAGAGAAACTTTTTCAATGGAGTTTTTTCTCTATTTAAAAACTTTTTTAAACGACTTTTTACAGTAAGTATCAACTTTTCTATCTTCTTGCTTTCGACTTGCGGTTTTGATGTGACATAGTACAGCAGGTCATGAGTGACACATAGCTGTCTGATATGCAGGAAAAATACCAGACAGGATAGCAACTTTAGGCCAAGACACTAAACATTAGGGAGAATATGTTTACACTGTTCGTTCATGATGTGGGTACTGACCCATATCTCAATGCCGGAGCGGAGGCGCCCGGTAGGTTCCCGCCGCATTGCTACTCTTTCCAGCAAATACGCTAGCGGTGTGTTCTTGCCTGATCGATGGCTACATTATGGTCTGCAGGTATGCTCAACAGTTCAGTGACGATGAGTTAGAGTAGTTGCGCAGATCCGATTATTTGCGGATGGGAAAATGTTACTGTAAGGTAAGATTAGAAGTAAAATCTAACTTTTTATATGCGCTGAGTTGAGTGTAACCTTGAAATTTGCAAGAAAATTCCTAGTGATATCTTAAGTTGGATATTGTCGGATAACGGATAATATGGTAAAATCATAATAATATATAAATCAATTTTGACTGTTCTAAAATATACAAGGAGATATAAATAATGCTATATTTTAAAGATGACAGTGTATTCGATGAAGAAATGCATAAATTTTTGAACATACTCAAAAAACGAGGTTTAGTAATTGAAGCAGACCATCCGTATGCCTACGCAATGCAGCATGGAAGAGCCTTTTCTGATGTCTCGGATTGGTTGGAACAGCATGGATATCACGGGCACCTGAATACTATGGGGCATTTTAATGAATCTGCTGGTGCGGTATATGGATTATATGACGAAGATAGAGTATCGTATGAAGAAATGCATGAGATTTTAGTTAATGAGGGAGTTCGCCAAGCAATGCGCGAGTTCGAGTAAACAACTGATTCGACAAATAAATAACCGGCAAAACAGGAGAAATCCCGTGACGCAAAGCTATAGGGTCTAAACGAGTCGAGTTCGCATGACAGCCAGTTGCCTAAGCCGGAATGGCGCAGTATCGTGTGTGGACTATATCTGCAGAGATGCTGCGCTCTTTTTATTAGATGCTGGAATATCTAAATATTATAGTGTATATATTCAGCATCGAAATGTATGAAGCAGGAATGACAGCATAAGAAAGGGGTATTCCAGTGACAGAGAAAATCAAAGTAGCAGTCGATATTCTTGAATATTGGCGAATAATCGAACTTTTGGAGCAGGTGTCTTATGAAGACAGCACCGGGAGGACCAAATTATCGGAATCACTTAAGCAACATAAAGAGAATAAAAAGAATGAGGACAAGACAAAGAAGCCCGCAAATCAACTTACAGGTTACAGGCTGTGGGAAAAAGGGCAAACAATTTGTCAGATGCTCCAAAGTGAAGCATCTGAATGTGAAATGCCGCTGTGGGATAATTCTACGGTTTACATCGGACGGGCAAAACGACAGGCATGCATTGCTGAAATCGCAAAAGCGCTTGGTGAAAATCTCTCGCAGCAGATTGAGGACAACAGAGATGATATTGCGGTCTTGTGTTTTCAGTGCAGCGAAGAAGGCCGCTATGTAAAGAATACCATTTCGTTGTCGCCGGTGCTGTGGGCATTAAAGACAATTCATGACAACCCAAAGAAGCCGCTGAGAGAACTGCTTTCGCAGCAGGTCTATCAAGCGGAGATCAGCGTTTGGGAAGAACTGCTGTTTACAAATGCAGAGAATGAAGAGGAAAGAGAAGATATCGTAATAAACAGCGACCGCATTGCCGAGATTCAGACGGAATTGGAAGAGGAGTACGGTGAACTGCTGCACAGCTTGGATGATAAAGCAATCACGTGGGATACCGGTATTAAGTTTCATCTGTTCAAAGACGAAAAAGCAAAGGAAAAATACAGCGACAGTATGCCGGATCGGCTGGATATGGATTTCTTTTCGAATGATCTGGAAATGGTAAGGCGAAAGATCGTGCAGGCAGAACAGTGCGGAGAAAACAGCATATTAAATGATTTAGTCGAGTATGTTTGTGCACCGTATTATCAAAATCAGTCTCGAAAACGATACGATCTGGTAAAGCCGAAGAACAGGGAGCAATTCACCGGCGAACTGCTGGATATACTGCGTGTGAACCGTTATCCGGTTGGCAAGTGGCCGTCGCAGTATATGCCGGCAATGATGCAGCAGGTTGCGATAAACCTTGCGATCTCCAGAAAAACGGGCGGACTAACGGATGATGTCGGCAGGATATTCTCGGTCAATGGGCCACCGGGCACAGGAAAGACGACGCTGCTGAAGGAGATCATCGCAGAGAATGTTGTGGAAAAAGCTAATGTACTGAGCCAATACGATAGCCCGGATGATTTGTTTGAAGCGCATCCATTCAAGCAGGGAATGTTAAACGGTGCGTATTCTCAATATACAAGATCTTGGTTTTCGATGAAAGACGATGCTGTAAATGATTATAGTATTCTGGTCGTATCGTCCAATAATGCGGCTGTAGAAAACATCACTAAAGAACTGCCGATGAGCCAAGGCCTGCATAGTCAGTTAAGCAGTGATACTAAAGATGCAGAACATCGGCGGCAGTTGAACGAAGTTGACGAATTATTCTCTGCGGAGGCTCCGCTATCGGATGACAGCGATAGTGCAGAGGGAGTATATTTCACGAAGTATGCCAGAAAGTTTTTTGGAGATAGGGAAAAAGAGGCCGATGCATGGGGGCTTGTTACTGCTCCGCTTGGTAAAAAATCAAATATAGGAAATTTTTATTACGGAGCATTATCCGGCATCCTATGGGATAATACTCAGGTGAAAAACGAACTGACAGAGCGTATCGAAGTTTATCAGCAGGTACGTAGAGAGTTTCTGGAACAGCGCGATAAGGTAGAAACACTGCGAGCAAAATTGAGTCAATATGCGGAAAAGTCGCAGAAATTGTATGATATGCAGCAGGAACAGAATGCTCTGCAGAAGCACTATCATGAGCAAAAAGAAAAACATGAAGCTGCATTGCATGACTTGGAAAGTCAGATTACGCAAAGGCAGTCGGATATGCTTGATGCCGGAAAACGGCAGATAAACACTGGTGCGGCCGTCTTGAATGCCGAGAAGCTTGTTTCACGGATTAAAACAGAAGTGGAAACAAGAATAAGTGAAAAAAACGGATATATATACGATGTGCAACAAGTGGATGCAGACATTACGGTGTGGAACAAAATTTTTCATCGTAAAAAGTACAAGAACGCACTGGGGCAGAAGGAGATGTATTCCGATCGGATAAATGAATCGGATCAAGTACTAGCGACGATGGAGAGTGCGCTGAATACGGCGGAAACCGTACTTGAACAGGCGAAAAAGCTCGATCAGAATGTAGTCGGTCAAATCGGACTGTGTCAACAGGCGATAGAAGGCCTGGATCGCCAAAAAACGGGCATCGAGCGAGAATATGAAGAATTGCACCGCCGATTGTCCATGAAACTGGAGGAAACAGAGCGAGCTAAGGCGGAATATGTCGAGATGAAGCAAAGGATGCAAAAGGCTTCTGTAACGGAAACGTGCGTGTGTCTGGATCAGGAGTTAGCCGAGAATATGTTGTCAGATGATGCAGAGCTTTCGACACGGGCACAGATAATGAACCCGTGGCTGACACAGCACTACAATCGGGAGCGGGAAAAACTGTTTGGTCTGGCGTTGCGCCTGACAGAAAAGTTTATTCTTGCATCGAATAGCTGCATTACGAATTTGAAGATCTTAGGTCAGTACTGGGGACTGCGAACAGAAAAAGATGCACCGCGCATTGTGTTTGGTGATGAAGATAAGCAAAAGGCTGTACCAGCGCTGTATCAGACACTTTTTTTGCTGGTACCGGTCATTTCATCGACTTTTGCATCGGTCGGTAGGTTTTTTCAGGATATTGATGCAGAAGGATTTATTGGAACACTTATGATAGACGAGGCGGGACAGGCTGCGCCACAGAAAGCCGTAGGCGCCATCTATCGGGCACGGAATGTTATCGTAGTAGGTGACCCCAGGCAGGTTGAACCGGTTGTTACTGACGATCTGGAATTGTTCAAAGAAGCCTATATAGAGCAGACCTATGAAATGTACAGAAGCAAATCACTGTCGGTGCAAAATTGTGCGGATATTATAAACCCGTTCGGAACGTTTTTCAGCAATGCGGAAGGTGAAAAGGAATGGGTCGGTTGCCCGCTGGTGGTGCACCGGCGCTGTCTGTCCCCAATGTACGACATTTCCAATCAGATTTCCTATGACGGGATTATGAAACAGCAGACACTTCCGGCATCGGATGAGAAGGCGCGTGGTTTTCTGCGGTCGCATTCCGAGTGGATAAATGTTGCGGGCAGTACGACCGAGCCGCGCAACTACTATATTCCTGCACAGGGCACAGTTGTGTGTGAACTGTTGGAAAAAGCATTCTCCAGAACGGATATGCCGGATCTGTATATCATAAGTCCATACAAAACGGTCGTTGCGGGTATCAAAAAAGAACTAAAAGAGTATGCCGAATCGAACGTGACATCGGTCTTACATGAGAAGGAGCATTTGCAGACATGGCTGAACAATAACGTTGGCACAGTGCATAGATTTCAGGGTAAGGAAGCGGATGAAGTCGTTTTTCTGCTGGGTTGTGATAAGAAACACGAGAATTCGTATGTTGTTACGGGTTTTGTGAATAGCAATATCGTAAATGTTGCCGTGACGAGAGCAAAATACCGGCTATACATCGTGGGTGATGCTGATGTCTGGAAAAACAACAGGTATGTTTATATAGCACAGCAGGAAATGGAGCGGGATGAGGCTGACATACCAATAGATGCATTGGACGAAAAAGTGTGAATGAGGCTGACTTGCATTTCAGTTTTTTGAGGAGATATAGGTTTTCTCCAAATTATTTTGACACTCTCCGTGGTGGCAAGAGCCGGGGGCGTGGACAAAAAATGCAATATTCTTGTTCTCGTAACACTTTACAATCGAACATTTGTTGCATAGTCCTAAATCGGCAGTTTCGGCAAAGCAAAAGTG